>OGFG01000001.1_pt1 | contig 272535 bp, 274 predicted proteins | sample 1570761 | NCBI WGS metagenome assembly OGFG01 (sample SAMEA2581938, study PRJEB24529) | metagenome | biome: Human gut stool | place: China | collected 2011
TTAGATATAAAAATTAAGATATAGTCGAAAATTAAAATGGATATGCACTATATCCTAGCATTATTATACAATATGGATTTTATCCAAAACATCTTGGTAAAGAATTCCTTGAAGTTTACTCTCAAATTCGAGATGAACGATTAGAAGCTAAACATAATGGAAATAAAGTTAAGAATGAAACTCTAAAACTTGCTTTAAACGGTTTGTCTGGTAATCTACAAAATGAACATAATTTTTGTTATTCTCCATATGCTGTTATGCAAATTAGAATTAATGGACAATTGATGTTATTAATGTTAGCGGAGAAATTAGTTCAAGCAGGTTGTAGAATAATTCAAGCTAATACTGATGGATTATTTGTACTATTAAAACGAAACAAATATACCAATGTACAAGAAATTTGCAAGAATTGGGAAATCTTAACTAAACTTACTCTTGAAGAGGATAGATTTGAAGCAATGTATCAGTTTGCTATTAATGACTATCTTGCAATTAAGGAAGGTTATTCTGAAACAAAAGATCCAAGTCTTTTAAAGACAAAAGGTATGTTTATCGACAAGGTAAAACTTGGCAAAGGTATGGATGCAGTTATTATTCCCGAAGCTATTAATAAATGTTTAGCAGATGGAATTCCTGTTGCAGATACTATTTATGCTTGTAAGGATATTAATAAGTTTATAACTTATCAAAAAGTTAGTAAAGATTATTCTGTAGAATATGATGGTCAGTTAATTCAACGTATTAACCGATATTATATATCTACTGATGGTCCATGGCTATATAAATGTAAAATAGATTCTAATGGTAGACGATATAACTATATTAAACTATTAACTGACTCTGGCGTAACAATTTTGAATACTATTAATAAATCTGATGAATTACCATCTAATATTAATTATTCTTTTTATATAGCTGCAGCACAAAAAATCGTATGTATGTTTAAGCATAAACAATTAAAATTATTTTAATGAATGATGAAAATTTAACTTTAAAAGAAATTCAACTGCTTGTTTCTAATCTTCAATCTCAAACTTGTAAAATTGAATCAGATCAAGCTACAATAATAGCAAGGGATAGTGTTGTAAATGATGTTATTAGAAATATTGAAGACCGAACAAAGAGTAGGATTCCAATTACAAATAGAATGGTTGTATCTTATACAAAGAACTTTATTAATAATTTATTAAATATTGCTTCAGAATGTTATACAGATATTAAGTATGAATGTAATAATTCATATATTAATTTTAAATTACGATATTATATAGGAGGTAATTATATTGATGTAAGTATTAATGATATGTTGTTAATATATAATGATGAAAAGTATAATATGTACGAACTATTTGTAAATACTGTTCAGGAAAAAGCAATACTATATGATTTGAAAGAAAAGATACAAATGTTTTATAAAATGAATACATAATGAAAGATTGGTTAGGTAACATATTAGCAATTGGAGATCAAGTTATTTGTATTGAGCGATCACGAACTTCATCTTGGTTTGTAAAAGCAGAAGTTATAGGATTTACTGCAGAAAGAATCAAATTAAAATATGATCTTAGTGGAAAAGTTCACTTGAAAAGTTGTGATAAAATTATTAAAATATAATATATAATAAAATGAAAGTAAAAGAAGTTATATCCATAATTAGTAATACTGATTATTATTCCTTAATTGAAGCAACTAGAGCTGTAGGTTTATATAAGGATGATATTGTAGTTGAGAACTATAATATTACAAAGCATAAATATTTTAATATAGTAACAAATATTTATCAATGTGAAGACGGGTTTGTTGCAATTACAGGTCTTAAGAATAATATAAAAAAGAAAGATTATGAGGAATTTAATATAGCAGCATTTGCAGAAGAATATATTGAAATTCCTACTGTAATGTATGCTCCAAAATATCGTCGATAATGAAAGTTAATGAAGCAGTAAACTTAATAAGGGATAATTATCCTCTATATTCATTATATAGTGCTGAAGAATTTATCAATAATAGAATTAAAAAGGTTGCTAGTAATCTGTATATAGATGAACATAGATGGTATGAAATCTCAACAGATGTATATGAGTGTGAGAACGGATATATTGGTATAACTGGGCCTTCTAAATTATATAGTGAGGAGAATAGTTGGAAAGATATTGATAAACCCTGTTTTGTTTCAGAATTTATTGCAATTCCAACTATAACTTATAAACAAAAAGAATAAATAATTATATGAAACTTATTAAAAGTAGTTTTGAAATTTTAGAACAAGAGCCAGGTATTCAAGGAATATATAAACAAATTGAAAGAGCAGGAAGAACATGCTATTCAGAAGATACAGAGGTGCTAACATTTTCTGGATGGAAATATTTTAAGGATGTTTCTAAGTACGAATGTGTATTAACGTATAATCCAAAAACTAACAAATTAGAATGGGATCTTCCTAACATCTTTAGTAAAACAATTGATGATGAGATGATTGAAATAGATCATCCTAATATTAAACTAAAAGTAACAAAAGATCATAGAATATACCAAAGCTCTTCTGCCTCTAAAAAATATTCATTTATTACTGCTGCGCAACTAGCTGGAATAGAAAAAATTCCTAGTAGTAAGCAAAGTAGATTTAGAATTCCCAAATATTTTAATGGAGCAACGAAAAGTGAACATGCTACTCCTGAATCTTATACATATAGTAAGTATATAAAACAAGGAGGAAATCCTAAACATGAGGATAAGTTAGTTACTGTTCAAATTCCATGTAATAAAGATTTTATGGTTATTGCTGGAGCATATATTTCTGAGGGGCATAGTTTTCATGGAGAAAAGTATAAATGTGGAAGTTATTGCCAAATTACTCAGGATGAAGTATCTCCTTTATATAAAAATGTAATTCAAGCTCTGAACAATTTACAATGAAAATATACTATAAGCTGTGATCCTAGAAAACCTAATATTAAATGGATACAGTTTGGTAGAGGTCAATGCTTTGTTGAATGCTTTGATAAATTGTTTGGAAAAGGTTCTGCAAATAAACACTTACCAGAAAATTTTAGGAATTTTCCAAAAGAGTATCTTGAAATTTTAGTTAAAAATTTATATTTAGGGGACGGAAGTCACTCTATAACTCGAAAAGAACGTTATCTTTCAATTTCTAAACAGTTACTAGATGAACTCCAACAAGTTTTTATTCTTTTAGGTAAAAATGCTTCTTATACTTTTGATGCCAATATCTCTCAAAAGTGTTCCTTAGAAGAATCTTCTAGAGACTCTTGGATCATTGATAGAAAAAAGCATGTTAAAATTCTACCTAAATGTCAGCAAACTGTTTGGTGTACTCAAACAAAAACGGGAATAATTTGCGTTAGATATAAAGGTAAAGTTTGTTGGTGTGGAAATTGCTACAAATCAGAGGATCGTATTACAGAAGACTCAGCAGAGAAGTTTGTTAATATGATTAAGGATAGACAGCATACCGCAATGCTTGAACATGGCACTGTATATCTTTATATTCATAAGGATCATGCTTACAATATAATAGGTGATAATTGGGTAATTAAACAATACCTTTCTAATTCTTACTCAGTTATTAATAAAGATTCTTATGGTAATTATCATATCACAACTAATTACAGAGTTTTATATGAAAATGGCTGGCTTGACGATTTAAAACATCTCTGTGAACCTACTGAATATCATGAAAAACGAATTACAGTAAAGTTTATTCTTCCAATTTCTATAAGTCGTGAGTTTTGTCGCCATCGCGTGTTATCATTTGCGGAACAATCAACAAGATATTGCAATTACAATTCCGATAAATTTAATAACGAACTTACGTTTATTATTCCTTATTGGACTGATTTAAGGGAGGCTAGATATCAATATTGGGATAACGATTGGGTAGATGCTGCAGATAAAAATAATATTCCCAATACCATACTAAAACATTTTGAAGGAGACTCTGTTGACATTTTCTTATCTCAGTGTGAATCAGCTGAAGTGAATTATAAAGCTCTTATTAACAGAGGTTGTAAAGCTCAAGAGGCTAGAGAAATTCTTCCATTGTGCACAAAAACAGAATTAATTATGACTGGTACTATTGAACAGTGGAGAGGATTCTTTAAACTTAGAACTGATAAAGCAGCTCATCCTCAGGCTCAGGAACTAGCTATTCCTTTAAAAGAAGAGTTTATTAAAAGAAACTTATTAGATGGAAACGATTAAACAACTAATAGAAGAATTTCTCAATTCTAGTAATAGAGAATTAGATTTACCGATGATTCCTATTGATAATATAGATAGTATTATGTATCAGATTGGAGCTTTAGAGGATTGGAGTCTTGAGGCTAACCCATATGGAAGTTTCTATAAATCTTATGTTTATGGTAATTTAGATTTAGGGCTTAGTGGTTCTTTACGTTGTGGTAAATTTAAACTTAACAAAAGATAAAGAAGATATATTATCAAGTACTAACATCAAATTATCTAAAGATGACAGCTAAAATATAACATATAGAAGATGAAAACACTTGAACAGATTAAAGTAGCATATAAAAGTCCTACGATAGATAGAAGAGATTTATATAGACTTGCAGAATTCATTCCCTTTGAAATGTTTCCTTTTTGTGGTCTAACTCTTCAAGATAACGTAACTAAGGAAGAATGGGATAAAAAGACTATTCCTTTTACCAGAGAGAATGTACTGAAGCAGCTTAAAGAAGATGTTGCTTTTAGTTTTGAGAAAGCCTTAGATAAAAGAGGCATTTCTTCGAGTCTAATGTTTGAGGTGGTGCAGATGTGGAACTGGATCCTTGAAGAAGGTTTGGAAAATTGGTCTAATGATAATTATGCCTACTATGGATTACCTCTTTTTAAAGCAACTGCCGTTAAATATGGGTTTAATAATCCTATAGGAGATGATACTGGAGATGAAGACTATTATAATGAAAACTATGATGAATACGAATATTATTAAATTTCAAGAGCGATGAGGCTTAGGTAATATGCAAGTATTTTCATATGGGAATGCCAAATTACCAAAAGAAACACTCATAGTAAATATTACATCTGCAGTACATTGTCCTTCGGAAAGATTAGGCTTCTGTAGATGTAGTAAAGTATGTTATGCTAAAAAATGTGAACGTATATATAAAGCATACTTGCACAAAAACACATTGATTGAGTCATACATGTATTTGTGGGATGATAAAGATCTTAAGGACATGCTAATGTATTATATATTAAATGCTCCTGTTAAGATTAAATACGTTAGACTTAATGAAGCGGGTGATTTTCCAGATCAACAGTCTGTTGACAGGTGATCTAATATTGGACGATGGTTATATAAAGTTTTTGGAATTAAAACATATTGTTATACCTGTAGAGAGGACTTAAATTTTAGCGGAGTTCACTTTATAGTAAATTCTTCTTCTCCAAATATTAAAGCACACCGTTAGTTTTTCTGTGTAGATAAATTTCAATTTAATAATTTACCAAATAATGCTGTAAGATGTAAAGGAGATTGCAGAAAATGTAATCTTTGCTTTAATAGCCGTTATCAAGGCGTAATATATTGTAAACAACACTAATGAGAAAATATTGTTTAACTAACGAATATCCTGGGATTTGTTGGACTTATGATACCAACAATCCTAGGATTTTTTATGAATGTAATGCTGACTATAAAATGTTAGATGCACCTATAAAAGGCGTTGTTAGATTAACATTTAAACGTTGGCTTAATAAAGATGAAATAGAATATGCAATTAATTAAAGCATGTAAAGAGCTTCTTATTCAGCAACCTTTTTATGGACTTTTCTTGCTAAATCTACGCAAGGAGATTGTTAGTGATAATCATCCTGTAAAAACAGCTGCTGTAGGTCCTAATGGTATCAATTTTACATTATATGTAAATGAAACATTTTGGAATAACCTTACTGATACTGAATGTATTGCTGTGCTCACCCATGAGTTAGTACACATATGTTTATTTCATCTTACTGATGATTTCAAAGCAGATAATCATGATAATATGAATATAGCAACAGATGTAGTTGTGAACCAAATAGTTACAGGATTACCTGATGGGTGTGTTACTTTACAGAATCTTTCTAAGTTAATTGGAAAGAACCTAGAGCCCAATAGAGGGGCGTGGTATTATTATAATGAAATACAAAAGTTTGTTAAAGAACACCCTGAAAAATGTATTCCTGATACTGGAGGATTAGCCAACTTTAAAAGTATAGATAATCATGATATGTGGCCTAAAGATATATCGGAAGCAGAACGTAAATTATATGAAAATCAAGTAAAGTCTAAGTTAAAAGAAACAGAAGCTCTTGTTAATAAACAAGTAGGCCACATACCTGGAGAATTAAAAGAAATACTTGAAAAAATAAGAAATAATCCTCCAGTTTTTAACTGGAGAAACTATTTTAGACGAGTAGTTGGAGATTCTATTAGTAGTGATCTACAATTAACTAGGATGAGACCTTCAAAAAGATTACCTGATGCTAGAGGAACTCGTTTAAAAAGAAAACCAAACATATGTGTTGTTATTGATACTTCAGGTTCTATAAATATGAATGACTTTTCTAATTTTATATCTGAAGTTAATCATATATATAAAACAGGTGTAGATATAACAATTATAGAGTGTGATACTAATATCACTAAGATATGTAAATATGATAAAAAAAGTAAATTTGAATTTATTGGTCGTGGAAGTACTGATGTTTGCCCAGCTCTAGACTTCTATAAAGAACACAAAGAATTTAGTTCTTGTGTGATATTTACTGATGGTTACTTATCTAAATTTACATTTTCAACTTGTAAAAACTTAATCTGGATTATTACATCTGATGGGAATAAATCTCAGAAGTTTCCAGGAATAACTGTATTAATACCGTAATAAATATGGAACTAACATTAGGAGAAATAAAACCTATTTTAAAATATATTATAAACAATAATAGATCTCTCCAAGAAAGAGGAGAATTTCCAATAAGTGTTCAACTTACTTCACTTCCTGGTATAGGTAATTTATTATAAAATATTTGATTAAATTGTTTTATATTATTACTTTTGCATAGATTTAATTTATTTAAAATTTAAATATTATGCAAAAAATTAGTAATGATTTAGAAAATAAGATTATTGATTTATATAATCAAGGTTATAAGATTAAAGATATAAGTAAAATTTGTAAAGTACATCCTACTACAGTTAGTCGTGTAGCTAATAGAAATTCTCTTTGTAGAGAGTGTAGTAAATTAATATTATCTGAAAAAATTAATATTTGTAAACTATATAATTTGGGTAAAACTTGTAGTGATATAGCTAAACTATATAATGTATCCAGAAATACTATTTCCACTATTCTTCATAATAATAACATTAATATACGAAAGAGTAATTTAGATACTTACTTTGAAGAGGCAGTGCAGATGTATAGTAATGGTTATAGCCTAACACAAATAAGTAATAAATATAAATTTAGTCGAAGCAATTTTTCTATTAGATTAAAGAAACTTGGAATACCAGTTATTAATACTCAAAATATGCTAAAATTTAATGAACACATTTTTGATATTATAGATACCGAAGAAAAAGCTTATTGATTGGGTTTTATTTTTGCTGATGGATATATTGCTTCAATTCCTAAAAATGGAAAACCTCATTATAATTTTGAAGTTTCTTTAAAAGGATCTGATGTGGAACATTTATATAAATTACAGAAGTTTTTTCAAGTAACAGGTAATAGAGTAAAAATATCATCTATTATATGTAACAATAAGCAATATTTTAGATGTAGATTTGCTCTAACAAATAAACACTTATGAGAAACATTAAATTCTTACGGATGTACTCCTAAAAAGTCACTGACTTTAAAATTTCCTAATGAAAATATCTTTAAGTCTAAAGATTTAATAAGACATTTTATTAGAGGATATTTTGATGGTGATGGGTCATTAGGATTATATGATAAACCAGAAATAAGCTGTTTAGGTGCAAAAGAATTTTTAAGTAAAATGGTAAGCTACTTAGAGCCTAGACATTTGTTTTCTAATAATCATAGCGATTTTACTTTTGCATTTAGTTTTTCGGGAATAAAGGCAACTGCCTACTTATATCACCTATATTATAAATCAACAATTTATTTAGATAGAAAATATCAAATATTTAATAAAATCAAAGATTGCCGTTTTAAAGAGAAATCTTTAAAATTATTAGAGCGCAAATTCAGGGAAGGCTGAGATGCTAATCCTGAGCTAATAGCAGATTTAAATGATTTGCTACAGTGCAACGCATAGGAAATGAACCTGTTGTACAGAATATAATTTTCCCACGAGTGTGCTCCACCTTACTATTTTTAGAGGTGAAAAGATATGCTGAACTATATCGAATATGAAGATATAGAATCTAGAGATAAAAAGCTCTAGAGATAACAAAATTGAAAACGAGTTTAATCGAACAAATAGCTAGTGAAATTGGTGCTAATTACATCAAGAAAAACCTTAGTCAAATTTCAGACCCAGGAGAAATTTGCGGGTGGCCAATTAAAGAGCACTATGTATGTAAAAATGATGAATGTAGATGGATAACTGCAGAACTTATAGAAAGTTATAGTAAAGCAGGTTGGGAAATATCTGAGGAAACTAGAATGAGCTATGCAATTCCAGAATGGATAAAAAGTATTGATCTAAGTAAACCTACAATTTTGAATCTTGACGATGTGAATCGTAGCTCTCCAATTGTATTGGCTGCTATTATGGAGCTTATATCAAGACAAGAATATTTCTCTTGGAAATTACCTCCTAATAGTACTGTTATTTTAACAGCTAATCCTGAAGGGGGAGATTTTAATGTAACAGAAATTGATGAGGCTATAAAAACCCGTATGTTAAACTTTAATATTAAGTTTGATAAATATGATTGGGCTAAATATGCCGAGGAAAAAGGGTATAATAATCAGGCGATTAACTTTATGCTTCTTTATAGTGATGAATTAATGGACCGTTCAAAATCTAGGCAGTCTAAAATTAATGCTCGCAATTATACTATGTTTATTAATACTATTTCTAGTATTGATGATTGGTCTAAACCTGAGAATTTATCCTTTATTCTGCAAATAGCTTCTGGATGTTTTCTTGATAGTGATGATATTGTTGGGGGATTATTTACTACATTCATAGCTAATAAATTAGATAAACTTCCTTCCCCAGAAGAACTAGTTAATACGGATTGGAACGATATTAAAAGGATACTTGAGAATCAATTATATGATAAAGGTAAGTATCGTGCCGATATAGCTTCTGTAATTACCACTAGATTTATAAATTATAGCTTATTATATCTTAGTAAACCTGGGTGTAAAATGGACCTAATTATAGATCGTATTCTTAGGATAGTTGATAATGATAAGTTATTGTTAACTGAGGATCTACTCTTTAGCCTAGTAAGAACACTAAACAAACACTATCCTGGTAAATGTAATAAACTATTACTTAACCCAAAATTAGCTGCAAAACTTATTTAAAATGTTATTACATATTAATAAAAATAATATAAAATATATTATATATAACCAAAAAACAAGATTTGATACTAATGTTGAGGATGCTAGTTTAACAGATCTGGTATGATTAAACGACTTTGGAGACACTGAACACAGTTATATTTGGTATAATGCTAATTTTTATAGTTCTTCTTATCTATACTATAAGAATGGTAAAATAGTTACTACACCTGTGACTGCAAAAGGTATATATCTTGGAGATAGTACTTGTATTAATAATAAAATTAATTCTAAGCATAGAATTAGTAGTCAACTTAACTTAAAAAAGATATATTTTGATCCTACCAGTGAATATCCACGACGTAACCTTAATAGTTTAACTAATATTAAACGTTGCTTAGACCCATCTAAAGCAGATGCTATTGTTATAAGCGATAAAATATCTTTTGAGACCTATGAAGTATCATCGTTAGTATCATCTAAAAAGATTAAGGACGTTTTAATTTTGTATTCCTCAAGTAAAAACTGCTATTATTTTATAGACTATATTATAGATAAGATTTTAGACCCTAATAAATCTTCATATTTCAACTCTGTATTTAACAAATATAAAGATCCAAATCTTGAAGGACTATATGGATGGGCCTCTATGTTAATAAATGGATCTGTGTTACCAAACGATTGTAAACAAATATATTATGGTTCTGTAGTTTTACTATCTAATATTAAAGAAGTTGAATTTATCGAAAATTTACAAACAAAATATTCAGATATTATGTATGATTCCGATTTAAATGAAATTGTTGCTAATAATCAACTTGAATTAACAGAAGATAGTGTTGTAAGCTTAGGTAAAATGATATTATCTACTAATCTTGATGATATTACTTTAGGTATAAAGCTTCTATCTTCGTATAATATAAAAAAGTACCAATGCATAATTAGTATTTATCTCTTACACAATTGGAAAATTATTAAAGAATCTAACATTTATAATTCTAAGTCATTTAACTATATATTATCTATTTTAGAGATAAAAAAAGAAGAAGTTTATGAGGGGTTTATTAACTATATAATAGACAAATTGTACTTAAATAGTACTAACAGCAAAGACAAAGAACTATCTAGAAACTTTATTAAGGACAGCATTATAAAAAAGTTATATTCAGTGTATAATGGGTCCCTTAAGGATTCATATCCTAATATGAACTTTACTTATAAATTTACACTTGAATAACTAATGAAGACTATTATAGCAATTTCTGGGCTTAAAAATTCTGGTAAGGATTTAACTGCCCATATGATAAGATATTGTCTTTCAGTTCCCAAATGAATGAGACAATATTGGTTGTATTGCCTAGTATATGATTTTATTGTATCTAAATATGAAATCACAAGTTTCGCCTCTTCAATGAAGGAAGCTTTATCTGTTTTAATTAATGTTCCAGTTGAAAAATTTAATGATAGAGATTTCAAGGAGAATTGATATATTAACCTACAGAGTATCCATATTACAGCTTTTCCTGATAATAATCTAATGATCACAGATAAGCAACTAAGCAGAATGATAAAATCAAAAAAGTTAAATGTTATATCAAACTATTATATTAGTATTAGACAACTTTTACAAATATTTGGAACTGAAATAATAAGAGAATATTTTGGAAATAACTTCTGAGTACTAAGAACTTTATTAGATAAAGATAATATTATTATATCAGATTTAAGATTTATTAATGAATATGAACAAGTAAAAAATAATAATGGAATAGTTATTTATATAGACAGAAATCAAATTCCAGGGTCTCATCGTAGTGAAAGTGAAGTAATAGAACTATTTCAAAATAATAAATTTGATTATATCATTAATAATGATGGAAGTATCGAGAATCTATTTAATAAAGTTTCAGATTTAGCTTCTAAAATACTTAAATAATTAATTTTAAAATATATAAAAATGGCAAATACAGAAATAAAATACTGTAACAGCTGTGCACAAAATAATATTGTTCACAAGTTTCAAGATACTACTTACGGTAAATTTAAAAGAGTTTTTAATATAAATGAAAAAACTGGAGTAGGTACTTGTACAGTATGTAATAATGATAAGAAAGTAAAGAAGTAAATGAAAAATTACTCTATAAATTATGAAATTAACTCTCAGATTATCAGAATAAAAGATAGCGGAGAGTTAATTTCTCTTTCTGATGCTTTAAGGAAAGCTGTAGATACTAATACTGATTTAATTGAACTATCAGTATATATTGATAACAATAAAAACCAAGTATCAGTATGTATTTTTCAAGATTATCAGAAATTTCTATACCAACAGAAAAAACGGGAAAAAGTCTTAAAAGCAGGTCAAGCGAAAGTTATAGTTAAAGAACTAAGATTTGGTCCACAGACAGACGAACATGATTATCAATTTAAACTAAAACATGCCAGAGAATTTATTAAATCAAAAGCTAAGGTAAAAGCATACATAATGTTTAAAGGTAGAGAAATTATGTTTAAAGATCAGGGAGAAGCTCTTTTGTTACGTTTGACTACAGATCTTGAAGATATTGCTAAGGTTGAATCTAAACCAAAGTTGGAAGGTAAAAGAATGAACATGGTGTTAATTCCCAAGTAATCTATTAACTATAAATTTATAAAATACCCCTTTGTTGTACTATGCGTACGACAAAGGGGTTCTTTTTTTATTCTAACTGATCACCAATATATTTTAAACTATTTAATGCTCCAAATGAATTGACACCAGCATCAAATAAATTAACATCTCCTGTAATTATTCCAGAAGTTTGTCTATATAAGTTCACAACTATGCTATGCATAGGTGGATTTAAATCTCCAAACATTGAAGCCATAATATTAGTAATTGGCCCGTCAGAAAAAGATGTATATAATGAAGTACCTACTAAATGACCCACAGGTCCAAGATCTTCTTCTTCAGATAAAAATAGAGCTTTAACAATTCACATAAGTATAGACATTCAGATCATATCATGTAAGAATAAATAGAAATTAGCTCTTTTAGTTGGATTTTTTCATAGTTCTTTAAAACCATTAAAATCTAACTTGTATAATGTTTTTCCAAAACTAATTATTGAATATGCAATTCCCTCCATAAATCTGCCTTGCCATTCAATGTAAGGTTCCCAAATATCATCAGGTTTTAATTCTGTTTCAAGACCGATTCTAACAGATGGAATTCCTTTTTCATCAAATGTAAATATACGAATATATCTTACTCCATTTTCATCAAATTTTTCAGTGTATTGACCTTGATTATAAGTATCTGGCTTTAATATCCACTGTTCAAACTTAGCTGATAGGAATGTTCTGAATTGTAGAATCATAGCACCTAGAAACATTTGTTTCATAAGCATTTGCGTACTTTTATCATAGTGCCCAAAGCATAATTCCGCAAACGATTTAATACTAGTTCCCTCTTGAATAGTATAAGCTCGTGGTAAATCATCTCCATCTTGGATATTTCATCCTTCTCTATTAAACTGTTCTCTCATAGCAGTATATAAAGCATGTTGCTTTTTATATTCTATAGAGCTCTTATCAGCTTTAGAATCAGATAATAAACTAAATCTTTTATCCTTTTTGAAATCATAGATAAGTTGGTCATTGACAATACTATGAGCTTCATAACATCCGTCATGCAACATCTTAGCAATTAATAATCCCATTCTATGATACGAGTCAGGTACTCTATTAAAGAAGTATAATGAATCAGAATCTAAATTTTTAATACCTGCTTTAGATGAACTTAGTCTCTCTTGGACTTGATGGGGATCGGCGTTAGCCATTCCATAATCCACATTTAAGGCATCAATTAATGTTAAAGTATTAATATCTTTAACACTTTGTTTAAATATAATAGCCCATGCTTTAGCAACATCTTTTTTAGTAAACTGATCCTTTCCATAAGCTTCTGCCATAGTTCTACTTAGATGTATTCACATTCCCTGCATCATTTCTCGAATACCTGATCTAAGATTTAAACCGAGAGCGGTAGCTGTTGTTATTGATTTAACTACAGATAACATCTTATATGCACCTTGCAATTCTTTAGCCATAATAGGCTTACTATAAACGTTAGCATCAATAAATTTATCTATATATTCTAAAACATGATCAGTAACTACTCCAAACATCCCAGTTTGATATTGTAAGGCAATCTTAATACCTTGAAGTCTGGGAAGATATTCATTCATTACTTCTTCCATTGTGTATGTATGGATGACATTTAATAGCAAATCTTCAAGTTGAGTTTCTAGACCATCTATCCCATAATTTTCAATTAAATCAGATCTACTAAGTCCATTTAATCTATATTTATTATATACCTTTGGCTCTCCTTTTGATTCCCTAAATTGTTGCTCTTGTTCAGGAAGAAGTTTTAGAAAGTTTAAAGCTTCATTATATTTAGATGTAAAAGCTTGTTTATATCCTTTATTGTGGATTTGAGTAGATGTACTTCCCATAGAAACAGGAACTTCATAGTAAGAACCGTCTTCAATGGCTTTAGCTATTTTACTTTGATTACCATCAAATCTAAAATCATTTACTATCTCTAGAAACATCTTAATAAAGTCAGATTCTTCCTTAGCCAAACTACTATCTGAAGGATTTTTTAGTCTAAATGATTTATCTATATTACCGTTTGTATCCTTAACAAATAAGTTATCAAAAAACTTAACCTCACCTCCAATAAGTCTATTTCTGTGATTGTATTCATATAAAGCCTTAACTACTTTACTAATCCTAGGTTTGTATGATAATTCTTTCCTTCTAATATGAGCTTCTGCTACTGAAAATATTTTACTTAATGTTTGAATATTTTTAGAAGAAGAGTTACTAGCACTATTCACATATGAACCAGTGTATCATCCTTCCCTAGAAAAATTTACTCACAATTTAGGATCTTGTTCAATATAAATAGAGTATCCGTTAAGTTTATTTAGTGCTCTGCCTAATAACATATATGCTAGCTGAATAGGATCATCAAAATTTCATTTGCCTTCTCTTAAAGCAGTACGAAGGCCATCTGCAGATTTTAATTTTCTTAGTTGTTCCATTTTCTGCAAGATGAATGGAACTCCATTTACAATATCATTAGGACTAAAATTAAATTCTCAATTACCCATGTGAGATAGTAATTCTTCACCTGCAGTGTCTCTTATTATATTTACAGCTGCTTCTAATGTTGTTGCAAAATTTTGAGATGTAAGATTATTGGTAATACCATGTATCCTGCATAATTCAGAAAAATTATCTAAAAGAGTTTCTAAATAGGTCTCAGTACCTTTTTGAATTCAAATATTATGTGATTCTATTTTATTAACTTTGTATCCTTTAAGTACCTCAGGCATATTATTTAATAAACACATAACTTTAACAAGGTCAATATTACCGTTAGATGCTTGCATTATTACATGACTATCAATATCACTATCCTTTTTAGTTGCTCCTTGAATAGATTTGCCAAGACCTAAATTAACAACTGAATGAATATCATTATGAGTAACAGATATTATTTCCATTTTACCATCCTTAGTAAATACAAATATACCTGCAGCTATAAATTTAGGATTATTTTGAAAAGTTCATCCATAGTCAGTTTCACTCTTTTTTACTAAATATTTTCTAAATATCTTTTTACAATAATCAGACTTAAATGGGTTATCAGCAGCTAAGTCATCAATGGATCCATATCCTTCAATAATTTGTTGAATGGTATCCGCTAAGGTAGACATTTCAGAGTGAATATGTTTATTTTCTTCATTTACTAATTCTTGTACTTTTTCTCTGAGTTCCTCCTCTGTTTTAGCATATACTTTACGATTCTTCTTATATTTATTCCAAATTCAGTATTTTCCAAACTTTCGTTCTGGGTCAGTGTCATCAATATAGTGTACAATTCTAGGATTATTAATGTATTTATCCACAGTAACTGTATTTCTCTGTACCTGAGTTTCTACTGCATAATTAGGAACAAATTTAGTCATTGGTTCCTGAATTGAGTTTATAAGATCAATATCATCAAGTAATGTTTTTACTGGAAGAATAGTATTTATAGTTTCTGTATATGGAGCATTAGGATTTACTTTTATTTTAGTAAAATCAATATAAGCATCATTTAGCTTATTAATAGTTCCATCTTCATTATATTCTGGATCTATTTTAATAGGAACAACGTTTGTTTCTCCTACAGTAATGCCATATTGTGCTAGAATATTCTTATATATTCCTAACTGATACCCCACAGAACGTTTTTTAGTAGAGTGCCATGTAGTTGATCCTTGTATGTTTCTAGTATCCTCTCATATTCCTACTTCTTTTCTAGAAACTTTAAAATCATAAATATGAGCAAATCCTCTCTGGTCAATAACTAGCATATCAATTCTACCATTAATACTTTTAATTCCTTCTGATTGATATGCTTCATGAATTTTATCTGATATTATAGGAACTTCTGTTAAGATTTTAGCATTTTTACCGTATTTAGATTTAATATCTTCAATAAAGGATTTAAATTCTTCAGTTAAACGTAATACCTGTTCTTCACTCAAATTAGTTGGTTTGAATGTAGTATTATTAATAATACTTTCAAATAAGGAATGTATTTCAGTACCATAATCAGTTAACTGAGTTCAAGACTTTTGTAACTTTTCTAAATATGAATCAATTTGAGATTTAGTCATTCCTTCTGCACTTAATCTTTCTCTTTCTTTTTTTAAGAAATCATTTAAGTTAAAAGGAGGAACTAATTCCTTTTGCATATTAGAAGGATCCCCATTAGATGTAATAAATCTAGTAGTACCTATTGAGTCAGAAATCTTAAGTATAGTTTCTGAATCTCCATCATCATTTATAATTACAGATTCTATAGAAGCATTTTTAACTTTACTTGTAATAGCATTTACCTTCTCTATAGTACTATCTATAGGATTAATTTGAAAAGTTAAATCTGATTCGTTTATTTGATAATCTGCTAATTTACTTGATAAGAAGTTGTCCAGCTCCATTTCGGAGCTGAACTTTATCTTCTTACCGTTTATTGTAGTTTCATATGTACATTCCATTATTTACAATCCTCTTTAATAATATTATCTTTGATGAGCTTATTTTTAAGTGTAGCTATCTTTTGAGATACCTTATAATTCTCTATTAATGTCTCTCCTAATGATGGTAGAATATCAGATTTTATAAATGATTTAAATTCTGGAGATGTAAGATTCAGAGCATCTATTGCAACATCATAATCTACTCCTCCTAATCCCTCATTATATGCTCGCTCAATTAAAGTTGCTAGAACCTCTTCATCAAAATCAGATCCTCTTTTATTTTGATATTCAGGTATCTCTCTCATATATTTCCAAGTACCTGTATTTCTAACTCTACTTAGTACTGAATAGTATTCATTAGGACTATTTACTTTAGCATCTGCTAAATATAAATGGCTAAATTCATGGACTACTGTATCATCTTCGGCTCTATCTACATTAATATAGATTTCACCATTCTTCACAAATCCCCTAGCATTTCTAGTAGTAGAATCTTCATTAACTAAATCAGAATCTGTAACTATGTGAAGTCCTTTTAAATTAGACTCTTTAATTATTGTTATAAGTTTTGATTTAGTTGAAGGGTTAGTTTGATAATATTCAGCTACTTCATTATTTTCTTTAACAGGATTATCTGCTAATTCTTCATATTGAGCCTCTTCAATATCCTCTTCTAAAGGAGTTTCTTTAAATCCAATATCAGAATTTGTGTCATCTACAATAGGAGTTGATTCTACTAAATTAAACCTAATACTATTTTCTTCTGTTCTAAATCTGTTAACTAAGTCTTCAATATTTTGACTATCAATTCAATTATTAAAATCATATATAAGAAGATCTTCATTACCAGATGATACTAAGTCTTCAAATATCCTAGTCATAGAATTAGGACCAAATTTATCTTGATTAACAACTAAGTTATATAGATAAAACATATCCACTAAGTTCATATCTATACCAGTTATTTTGACCTTATTAAGGTTATTAAAAGCATATAATGCTTCTTCGTATAAAGCCCTAGTCTTCTGAGTGTTATCAACTTGAACCATGTTAAGTGGTAGCTTATAGAATGGAACTCCTTGTCTTAGTCCAAAAGTTAATAGCTGAACAAACTTATTATTTTTCAACTTATCCTTTAATAAAGGAATAGCGTAGTTTTCAACATAACTTCTAAACTTGTTAATATTATTTTCATTATCCAATCTTAATATATAAGGAGCTGGATTCTTAGGACTAGCGGGAACATTTATTTCAATTCCTTTACTAATAATCCAAGATCTAATAAGATACTTATCTATCTGATCTTTTATAGTTCTAATTTCAAGTTTATTTAGTGGTTTGCTTACATCCATACGAACTCCAGCAAAGTTCCTACTAAGTTGGTTTAGAATTATATCTTCTAACCTATTTCTAGATGATAAACTATTAAGAACACTCTTGTTAATTGCAAGAACATTAAACATTTCTCTAAAATGAGGAACTGCACTGATTACTTCCAAAATATTAAAATTAACCTTATTTTGTTCATATTTTTCAATACTTTCCTGTTTGTAGATTGGATCGGTAATAAATCTAACTAAGTCAAAAGATTGCCAGATATTAGCCATTTCTTTTCTAGACTTAAAGTAATCTTGTCTAGCCTTTATAGCTTCTTTAGGTTTACCAAGTTTGGCTTCTAAATCTCCATGTCTAATATTACCATTTATATCTTCATATATTAAATTGTATTTATTATAGAAATTATATAATGAAGACCCTTCTTCTAATTCTGGATATATTTTTTGTAATCTTCGTTCCTCTTTTAATATTTCCTTCTTTTCAGGAGTTAATCAAGTTTTTTCTAACTCCTTTTCAATTCTTAAATATTCTTCTTGTTTTTCTAGTATTTGTCTATTAAACCTACTTTCTATATATTTTTCAATAGATTTAATATAACTATATAAATCAGAAGTGTTTGTAGGAAGACCTTGATTAATTTTAAGTATCTTTCCTAAGATACGTACTTCATCCGCAGATATAACTTTATCCAGCAATTGTAGATATTTCTCTTTTTTCTCTCCTTCAGAGGTATATGCTTTATCAGCAACATAACGAACTTTATCATAGTTCTGTTCATCACTAAACATACTAGTAGTAAAATCATTTACTAGTTCTGTTATATCATCATCAATCATTAAATTACCAATTTCATCTAGTGATTCACCTAACATAAGAGAAATAGTATAAATATCTACCCAGTTTGTATCTGCATTAATTTTTTTAAGGATTAATTCCTTAGCATTCAATTTTGTTACGAACTTATCGTTTCCATAAGTTCTCTCATAGTTTCCTATGAGTTCAGACTATATCTTATCCTATACAGGATCTCCGCACTTCGAACTTACTTAAGTTCTACTCTACTCTGTCATTTCTGCATTTCGATAGTCGTTGAACTTTCTTCCTATTAGGAAGCTTAGTAACGGATTACCCAATATTTAAACTTATTACTATATCTAAGTGATTAGCTTAGCCACTATCATATTACTATAATAGTTTAGTATTTAAATCTCTAAGGGCTTTCCCGTTTTCACGGAGTTAACTGACTCTGCTATTTCAGAAAATTTTAATTTGTATTTCATAGAAGGAATAATATAAGGAGAAATTAAATTATCAAATTCAAATCTAGAGCTAGCAACTATATATAAAGTATAATTTCTTAAATTTTTGTGTATTGTTGTAATAATACCAAATTTGTTTTCTAGTCAATTCGATAGTAATTTAACCTCTTCAAAAGAAAAACAATTTGTAGCTATTTGTCCAGAATTCGTTCCATCATCCATAAATCAGTAAGCTAATGCTATTGGATGATTAATCATATCTAAATATTCTTTAGTAATTGTTTTAATATCATTAATATATAGTTTATTATACATATCATTAAATACTTTATGAGATTTACTATTTCCTCTTATAGTAGAATATATTTTATTTGTTCTATTATCTAAATAACTATATTCTCTATAATTACTCATAAATTCTCCAAGAATTTCTACTTTCTTCATAAATAATTCTTTTTGTTTAATTGAGTGTACTAAGGATAATCTACAAGTAGGATGATGTTTTCTAGGTTTTCCTATGTTCATATCTCCTAATAAACTGCCAAGAATCATTTGTTCTTGTAGATGAGATAATTGATGATCTTCTTGCAAAAAAGGGTGCGAAATCTTTAGATCTCCTTCATTAAAATACTTTTTTCAATAGCATATAGCAGAAGGATGTACATTAAAATATTCTGCCATTTCTTTAGTTGTTTTTCCCTCTTTTGCTAGTTTTGATAAAATTACTAAATCAATTTTTCTTTGAGGCTTTATATCATAATTCTCTTTTAGATATTTAGATACTGTTTCTGTTTTATGACCTGTAAGTTTTCCAATTTCTTCACAAGTCATTCCTTCTAAATACATTTTATGAAGTTTTTCAACTTCTTCATTTGTTAATTTCTTTGCCATATTAATTTGTTTTAAATTATTTTTATCTATAGTGCAAAGATAATAATAAAAATTAATATAGGCAAGTTATTCAATAATTTTCTGATGAAAAAATCAGTAGCACTATTTAAAAGTTCTCCAAGTACCATAGATTGATCATCTAAGGCATCCTCATAACTAATTACTTGAGCTAGAGTTTGTCTAATATCTTCAGGAGTATTTTCAGGTAGACTCTCAAATACTTCCATATTAACATTAGCTAATGTTATTAGTCTATCATTATGGATAAATGTATATCTTTTTAACATCGTTCTAGCTATATCAAAATTACCAGTTTGAATTGCTTCATTAATCTCTCTAAACTTGGTATTATATACGTTGCTTAAGGCAAAGAAACTTTTTAATGCCGTAGCAACATTACCAATAACTGCTTTACCAACCATATTTTGAATCTGCATTAAGTACTTACTTGCTGGATTGTAAGGACTCATATATTTAGCAGCTTCACCCATTTTAGATCTTTTAGCAAGACTTTGCATTCGATCAGTAGTTACTGGCATTGTTAAGTTAATTTGGTTTCTAGGATTAAGAATAATACTAAATACACCATCTACAACTCTATTTCTTAATGCATCAGCTCGTAAATAAGGTGCTGAGTTTTCATCAGTATTAATACGACCATTAGATGATAATGAATAGCCAAGGATATATTGTTTATCTATCAATTGTGTTAACTATATATTTCTATATAGATCAGACTATATCTTCGCTTTCGCGCTCTCCATTTCCACTATTTCTAGTGTACCTTCAACAGCAGTTTCAGCTGTTTCTTTTAATAACTTCATGTAGTTTTCACATTCTATTTTATCAGGAAGAACCTTATACATCATGTGGGGACACATATAAGGTTTTATAATTTCTATTAATTTTCTACCTTCTCTGGCACAAAAATTAATTATATAGGATTGCTGCCTTTTATCAAAAACCTTAGTCGGATAAATATCTCATTCTTCATTAAAATATTCTATAATATCATTAGCTTGCTCTAATGGACAATACGTAGATATTGTAATATAAAATCCTGAATATGTTCGTATTCCATCTTTATTTGTTTTAGATCTACGAAGTAATGCTCCATCATCCATTATTCATATTGCTAACCCTTGAGCTCCAAGTCGCTTAAGTAACTTTTTATTATATTTAGTTTTTCCGTACTCATATTCAACTCGTCTAAGTACTTTACAAAAATCAAGTACTGTTGTTTGAAATCCATATTTAGTTACTTCTTTACCTTTAGAATATCCATTTATTTGTTTTCATTCTCTAAACGTGCCAACTTTAACTCCATTATCTTTTAAAAGTTGCCATTTTCATAAACAATACTCTTTCTGAGCTTCACAATGATTTATATCTAAATATCCTTTTTTAGCTATATGCCCATCCCCTATAGACATAGCAATTATTAAATTTCTTCCTATTTTATTTAAATGTGTTTTTAACTGTTTCATACTATTAAAGTCGAATTATTAAGTTATTAATATTAGTCGTTGAACCTTCCGTTTTGTTACGGCTTGGCTGCTGATTGCCCTCGTCTTTACGTTAGGGGTTTCCAGCAATTAAAAGAGTTTTACTTGAACATAGAAAGTTTATCCAAGTCAGATCCTTCCAAGTAGAAAATTTGTGTCGGAACGTATACCTCATTTACTTCACTATCAGTAAATGTAATAATTTCCATAGGAGCAAACGATTGCATAGACTGACAAGGAATACGTGTACCAACAAAATATAAACTCTTTTCAAAAGATTTATACTTATTTTCTGCTAATTTTCTAATTTGTTTAGTTCAATTATAATCTTGATTTTCAGCTAATGCTCGAATTATTTCAAGTTTATCATTAAATTCAGCAATATTACTAGTAGTATATTTTCTACTTCCAGTTGGTCGGTAAGTTAATTGAATAGATGTTCCTTCTCCAAACTCTTCTTTTACTAAGTCAACATAGTTATCAATTCTATAATTTCTATGAGTATAGGTAAACATCTTAGAATTTTCTAACTCTTTGAGTCTATCTATTGAATCAATAATAACTACATTATGTTGAACATTATCAGAATCAGTATATTTTAAGAATTGTTTTCCTTCAGAAGAGCAGATTTCATTACCATTAAAGTATACTGAACCATCAATAATCTTATAATCAGAATCTAAAGATGAATTAGTAAACAGTTCATTAATCTTAGGATTTCTAAGCTTAACATATAACTTATTTCCTGCACCATCAAATAAAGTTCAGTCATAAGTTAACTCATCTGCATTATCATAGAAATTGTAGTAGCCATCAATTCTATTTATAAAGAACTCTGGACCTTGTTCCTTAATTTTAGCAATAGAATCACCAGGAAGCAATCCTAACTCTTTAGCATAAAGCTTACCCATAATAATCTGTGCTGGGATAACTTTATACTCTGTAGCATTTAACATTAATCCTCCTCAATCAATAGGCTTACCATCAGCTAAATTATTAAGAACAGATTGCTGCTTTTTGATTAAAGCTTTTTTAATATTAGGAATATATTTTGTAAATGAAGTTTTTTCTGTAAATCCTTTTGGCATAAATGGAGTAATTTCATTTACTATAAGTTGTAATCTGCTATTTACTATATTCTCTATAACATTTTCATCAGCTCTTTCATTAGGTATTGATTTTATTACTTCACTACGTAGCTCATCTCTAAGGGTCTCTATATTAGTAGCACTACTATCACTTTCAATAAAATAATGAAGCACCTGAGTATAAGGACTTTCAAACATACTATATTTACGTCCATTAGCTACAAAAGTAGTATCTGATCCTTTAAGATTTTTAGCTTTAGTTGTCCACCTACTAATACGCCCAGGCTCATATAATCGATAGTATATATATTTATTGTAACTATCTATTTTATCTATTTTTACTACTTGATTATTTTCTCCTCATACGATAATAGTATCCTCAAAATCTACTGGGTTATCTGGAGTAATATCATCAATAAATGGATTTACAACCACATTTCCATTTGTATCAACAACAAAAACTTTATTTACAGCATCATCTACGGTCATTCCCTCATAAGTTGTACCTCTTGTAGCTTCTGCAATTAAATCTATTAATTCTTCATATCGATAATTGTTACCATTAATTGTATGATATTGAACTACATTATATGAGGGATTTAATACTGCCGCAACACCATTGTAGTGACGCCTAATCGCATCTCTTACTAGAGAGGATGTGACTGTAGAGTTAAAAATGCCATTGATAGATGAAGAACTAAAAGGTATTCTATATTCTAAATTATTATTTTCTAGTCCTTCCTGAGCAAGTTTTACAAAGGACTGGGCTAAACCTAGAGTATCCTTACTACCGCCAGCAAATGCGTTAATAACAGCTTTTCCAAATATTTTGTAAAGATCATCCTTATTTCCATTATAAATAATATCCTGAATTTTACTAATAGCATCATAACAGAATTTACCAATTTCTTCATAAACTCGTGTTGCTAAATGGTGAGTATATCCATTTTGTTCAAGACCACTAATCATTTGAGTCATTTCAGTTACCTCTGCTTCATCAAGTTCATGATCAGCATTCATTTGAACACCTCCAAACTTAGTAGACATTGTAGTAAATAATAAAGGAGTGTTATCGCTTCATGAGGTTACACTATTAATGTTAGAAGCCCCAACTTTAATAGCTGACTTATTTACCAACCAACTAATCATAGAATCTTTAAGATCATAATCACAAATAATTTGATTAGTATAATCTAGATTATGTTCTGAATACTGAAGATTATTGGTACGATTATCTATTTTCATAGCTCATGCACCACCAAATGTTTGATCAATATCATATATACTTTTAATTAGCTTATCAGTAATAATAATATTGTCAGGATTAATAGGAACACCTTCTTTAGTAACTTCAACTAATTCTCTATGAGCTACATTATTTGAGATATTAATATGTAATATTTTATAATATTTTCCACTGACATTATCCCTAAAGAATAGATCATCAAATTGCTTGTCATAATCTATGGTAACATCTAAAGGCAATTCCAAACTGTGCATTTTCTTGAAGATGTTTTCCATACTAGTATCAGAACTATTTCTTCTGATAGCATTAGTTATCTCATATTCAGCCCATTTAAGTAATTTCGGTAGTCCGTGTTTAGCATCAACATCATGAAAGATAGTTTTCTTGTTAGCTCCTACTGCAGCGTCTATAAGAGATACATTCTCTCATCTAGACATAAATGGACTAGTATAACCTGAACCATCCATAGAATCTACAGTACTAGACATTCCAGATATGTTACTTACATTTGATCCCATATCAGACATAACAGCCATTTTAACTCTTTCTGGCACTCCATTTTTTAAACCTTGTGCGAGAGAATGATATGTAGCTCCATAAATAACCATACGTTTTACCTGAGATATTCATCTAGAAGCTAGACTATGATCTAGATATCCATTTGTGGTAGGACTTTCTTTTTCTTTATTAGGGTGAGCATAGACATCTCCGACCATCATTTTATTATATTCATTTGATAGAAATGAATCGGTAATAAAATAAGCGCCTAATAAAGGATTAATAACCCCATTAACTTCTTTGAGAAGTTTACCATCCTTTACAAATTTAGGATTATTCTGTTTAAAAGAGTTAACAATATTTTGATCTACTGAAATAGTGGACCAAGCTCCAGAACTATCCTCTAAAAATTTAGTAAACTGACTTTTGTAAAACTCATTAAACTTATCTCTATTACTAAATATATTAGCAAAATTTTCTAAAGTTTCATTAAACACTCATCCTGCTTTAGTTTTAGATGCATGTATTTCATCAATAAATTCAACATTAGCTCTAGCAAAATCTTCCCTAACCTTATTTATTTTATTCTTAGCTAAGAATACCTTAATATCATGTATAGAATTAAATTCTTTATTTGGATATACTTGTCTATAATCTGATAGAATAGTTTCTATCACACTCTCTATCTGAGATTTATTACTTTCAAACCAAGCTTTCTTTATAGGTTCTAAATCAATTTCATTTCCAGATTTAAAGTACTGATCTAGGACAGATTTGATATTAAATGAATTACCGTTGCCAAAATCTCATGTTTGATTTAAATCAAACTGCATTACAAAGTGTTTATTCTTATCAGAATATACATGACTTTGAATACCAACAATTCCTGATTTAGACCTAGATCCTTCAGTATGAGATTGATCCATAGTTAGGCCTTGATAAAAGTCATATACAATAGATAAGTGCATAACGTCATTTGCTGTAAGAGCAGAAGATTGCTTTGTAACTCCATTAATAGTTACTTCTGATCGAATTTTAGGACTTTTGACATGTTGTATATTTTTATATACAGCATTGTCATGATACTGTGACATATATAGATCTTTATCATCAATCTGTTTACTAATTTCATTAAAAACACCATTATGTTGATAACTTAAACAAATCATCTGATATAATGGTAAGTTATTACCTTCTGCATTTTTAATGACATTAACTGTATCTGATCCATTAATAACACTGAGTACTCTACCTAAATCATTACTCTGTCCAAAATTGAGATTAGTATTACTGTTGTTGATAACATCAAAAATTACAGTTCCTAATACAGGAGCATATAACTCATACTTAGTATAGTTACTATTTGGAAATACTTGACTAGCTACCTGATCAAAATCATCTGATATTAATAAATTAACAAAGTCCCCAACTATTTCATTAAAATTACTTATAGGACCAGTAATAGATATTTTTCCATTTCCCTCTAATGTAATTCTACTATCTCCAATATATATAACAGAGCCTATACCTCTAACATTATATTTTTTAAGTAACTCATTAAATCTAGATTTATTTTGCTTCCAATATTGAGTAATAGCCTTTACTGTTTCTACTATTGCTTCTCTCTGCATTTTAACAGGACGTTGTGTTAGATTTCGGACTTCCATGTTTTCACCATCTTTCTGTTCATAGCTCACATAGCTTGAGAGTACAGTTTTTTCCATTAGATGTGTAAACATGTCTTTAATGTCCTCATGCATTTTAGAATCATATATAAATCTTTTTATAGCTGATAACTTAGATCTTAAATAAGTTATATGCTCAGGATTAGAAACTTTTCTGTCAGATAATTCTTGTTCATACAAAGATATAAGCTTACTAACGTTCATTTTAGTTCCTTTCTTAAGCTCTTCTTTTACTTCTGGATTAGAACTTTCTTCTGCTCATAATTTCATCTTCCCCATTACAGAATTAAACCCAGATAACGAAATAGAGGTCCCATCAATAATATCTCCATTTATATTAACTTCTGGAAGATAATTTAAGAGTATCTTAGCAAGGTCACTAACACTTTCTTCTTGAGACATAAATTCATTAGTACTAAATCCTGTGTAGTGAGTAACATTAGGACCATTATAAATATATCTATTTCTAGAATATATTGAAGACTTACTATATTCTGGGTTAATAGAAACAAATGGTGTTAATTGTTTTAATAGATCATCAAATGTTCTAAGAGTTACATATGAATTATAAGCTTGATAATATTTATTATCAAGATTAGGAGAATTATTTATATAACTACTAAATTCAGATAGTGTACTTTCTATAGTAGATTCAATATCTACGTCAGTCATACTATCCAAATTAGGAGAAGGTTTTCCTAAATATGATAATACATATCATAGCAACTCCTTTTTGTATTCAAAAATACCTCTATTTAATACTGTTAGATCTCCAACTTTTCTATTAGCATCTATAAACTGCTCACTTGCTAGATCAAATACTGATAAAGATATAATTCTCTTAACAAAGTCACTTGTCATCTTATTATATTGAACAGACTGTCCAATATAAAACTGTTGTGCTGATTTACTATCAGTTTTTACTTCTCATCCAGTTCTACTACTAATTTTCTTAGGTTCAAATATAGATGTCTGGGTAGGATTTGTTGAAATCCCACCCAAGAACATTCTATATACACTATCTGGATCTATAAAATATTCCTCTAAAAACGATTTAAATTCTTCATCTGTACTTGTATTAAAGACTCTGCTTAATAGAGGATAATACTTAATTGTGTATCCACACTTAACACTCATTGTTCTTTAATTTATTAATTAAATATTCTTCAACTTCTTGCTGCAGCCCTATTAATGCAGTGTTACTATTAATTTCATTTCAATAAGATTCTGCAGTTAATTTATCTACTTCCTGATTTAATATTAAAGCAGTTATATACTTACTTAAATTAGGATTAGCTACAATAATATCACTCATACTATTCATAGCATCTCTAAATTTAATATACGCATCTGCTATATTAAATGTTCTAATATTTCACACATTATTTTTCTTCTCAAGAACGTATGTATAATTCTTGTCTTGCAAAGATACAAAAAATGGTTCAAAGTCAGAAATCTTATCTCTATAAAAATGAATAGTTTCTTTTGGAGTATTTAGTTGATTAGATATCATTACTTTAGGATCAAATACTGATTCTGTTGTAATTGCTTTTCCTTCAACTTTAACTACATCAAATTCTGTAGATTGAACTTTAGAAGCTATTTCAGAATTAATAGATTCAATAGCTGTATCTATGTTATCTTTAGTGACAATAACTTCATTAAGTTTTAACTCTTGTAATTGTTCGTTAACAGATTCTACTACTTTTTTATCTTCTGCTGCTTGTTCGTTATTAACTGCTGACAAATCAATACTATAGTCATTACCAATAATCATGGGTATATTAGTATTATAATCATGACCTTGAATAGCATACCAATAATCTCCAGCAGGATTAACTTGAGTATCAATAACATCTCTTCCATAAATACCCATTTTAAATTCAGGAGCCTCTAAACATAACTGTTTTAATTGTTCAATTTGACCATCATTAATTGAAATTACTGATTCTCTATTTACTATCTTATACAAAATAGTATTCATAGTAGCTACTCCAGACTGATATTTAAAGTCTCCATTAATTTCATAACCAAACTCTATATTAGAATCATTAGATATATTTTGGATAGCTAATTCTGCATCTTTATACACTATACCATTTATTCTAATACGCTGGTTAGGATATTTAGAGGTATTTAAATGTATTCTAATAGCCTCTCTAACTCTATCTGGAGCTACTTTATATACATACTTAGCAATCACTGAGCTTCTATATCCTGGAATAATATCATAATTTTTCCTATTATTAGACTGCTTGATGATATCATCTATAGACACTAATCAGTTCATCCCAATTAGAGCAAATCTGTAATCATGTTGAGTACTATATGTTTTAATAGAACCATTAGTAGTGGCTGCTAAGAATTCTTTAAAATCATCATCAGTTACATAAGGGTCACTTGACACAACCATAAATGTATTACCATTATTTCTTTGATTTAATCATTCTTGTTGATCGCCACTATATTTAGTTCTCTCCGCAGAATTTACTGATAATACAACAGGTTTATTAAATGCTCTAAAGTATCCTTTTGGATTAATAGCTGATTGTCTAAAATTTGATAAATTAACTGAAGTATTTGAATCTATAGCACTTTCCTTACGAAGAGGCGATACTGCTAAAATATCCCCAAAGTACTCTCCAATAACTGGATCTGTAACTAACAATGGGAAATCAACAGTTTTAGAATCTAATGTTAATCTTACTACTAATAGTCCCCTATTATTATATGGTATAATATAAAATTTAGGAGTAGTTTTTAATAGATTTAGAATCTCATTAGAATACTTACGACCTAATGATCCAGGAATAAACGATTGAATTTCTCTAGACAATATTTTAAGAGATGCTTCAAATATTTCTTTATTATCTTTATGTCTATTATTAACAAAGAAAGCTCTTACTAAATTTGAAATTTGTACTGTAATTTCAGGAGTAGTATTAATAATATTCTTCAAATTATTATCAGTAGTTTGATAAAATTTAATTAGATCATTATTAATAAAATCAATCCAACTCTCCGCTGTACTTACATATTCATTAGCTCCTACTACTGGTTTAGCTGGTCTAGTTATAGGTTTACTAGTCTCGATATCTGAAGTAACAGTATTTTGTAAGTTATTTACAGGTTCTGTATGCTCAGGAGCCATAGATACTTGGTGTACCTCTGGCTTTATAGGATTGGTAAACTCAACTTCAGTATCTCTTTCTATTGGGCTTGTAGTAGGAGTGCTATTTTCTGTAGCTACTGAATTATTAGCAGGCTCTACAGGAGCGTTAGCTTGTTCATTATTAGGCTGTTGAGATTGATATTCTTCAAACTCTATTGATTCAGTAATATCTGGAATAGCATTTATTCTTCATTCTTTAAAATCTTGAATTTGAGATTCTGGCATTTCAATGTTTCCAGATGATGTCGAATCTTGTTTAGAAGATATTGTATTTCCTAGTCCTCTAGATACAATAATTGATCCTTTCTTTGACCGTTGCGTTAGAGTATATAAGTCTTTTAATTTATAGAATTCTCCTCGGCTTTTACCTTCATTTGTTAATCCAAAGTTTTTATCAATAATAATATAATCAAATTCATCACCCTGGACACTATTTAAAGGAACAATTTTAACTCCTTGAGTAGTATTATATTTCTTAGGATTGTCTGTAATTATCGCAATATCTGAAGAGTGTTGTTTTAACTTTTCTATATGTGAAAATACTTCATCTTCTTTAATTATTTTCTCCCCCCCAAATATAAAACTACTTTCAAAATACTTAAACTCAACTGGATTAGATTGTAAGTACTTTTCAGCAAATTCACTAAGATATTTTGGTTCTATAGCAGGATTATTGTAATATTGCTTATATATTTCGTCTAATCTCTGAGACAACGATATATAATTATCATATTTAGCTATATTATCAGGCCGTAGTGGAGCAACAAGATCAGGAGTTTTAATGTTAATAGTATCCTCAATCCCACTATCAATAATTTCCTTCCCGAATACTGTTTGAACTGCATTCTGTTTATAATCTCCAAATGCTATTACTGATACATTATTAGTATTAGCTCATTTACTAATTAACTCTAACTCTACCCTATCATATCAACTAATCTCATCTATAAATAAGATTTTATTCTTAGAATCACCAAATAAATTAGTTTTAAGAACTTCTATATTAATATTACTAGTAATGCTTACATTATTATTATTACTGTCCTTAATATATGAAATATCAGAATCCTTTATTTGGCGTCCTAGTATTTTCTCTACAAGTTCATTCTTAGTAAATGAATTTCCATCACTTTCAACACTATCTGTAAGTCTATCTGTTTGCTTTCTTGTTGGAGCTGATGTTATATAATTTGCATCTTCAAACATCTTCTTTAATAAGAACGCAACTCCTTTAGTCTTACCAACTCCAGCTCCTCCAAATACTACTGTAAAATTAAATAAAGGACTTTTAGTTTTAATATATGTATCAGGATTATCCTGAAAAATATCTTTTAATTTAATTATAATACTATTAAATACATCCTTATTTAGTATTTGAGAATAAGCTACTCTTACTGCATATTCTTGAGAAAATATTGGAGCATTCTTAAATTCACTACTACTAATTATCTCTTTTAATTTTTTATAAAAATTTTGAGAAGGAGTTGATAGTATTGTAGCAATATAAACCATTTGATCATACACAGTAATCTCAGTACTAGGATTTTTACTAAGAGTAGTTGGAGCTGACTTTACTAGTTCGTTACTATCAAACAACGAAACTATTTTGTCAGCTATTTCATCAGCAGAAAGATTTAGATTTTTAACTGCTTCAAAAATACGAGTTTCTAATGCTATAGAAGCCTGCTCTAATTGAGAGAAGTCTATATCTTCTCCACTAGAAGGTATTTCAATATCTGAGGATAATTGTTTTAAATCAATACCAAATATCTTAATAAACCTATCCTTAAGAATAGAAGTGTCATCAGTTAGTAAGCTAATGAATTTAGACTTCATATTTATAGCTATATCTCTCTGCTCTCTAAGTTTCTGAGATTGATTTCTTTCAGAAATATCTATTAAAGTTATTAACTGATTTTTAACTCGTGCTAGATCAGAAACAATATTAATTTGCCCTTGAACACTTATTATAGGTAACAGTTCTTTTTCTAGTGATTCCCTAAATTCATTAATTTTGCTATTAAAACCTCCATCTACTGAAGCATCAAGTATTGCTGATATAGCATCAATTAATTTAACTGTTTCTTTTAATTTATCAAGAGAATGTTTATCTCTAATAATAAAGTCTTCTACTTTCTTAGAATTAATAAAGTTAAACTGTTCCTCTCTAATTAGTTTAGTTACTTCTTGATTATCTAACTCTGCAACATTTGAAGCAGCTTCAATTAATTCATATATAGGATTAGTATTAATTTGTGATTTGATATTTAATACTTCTCCTAAATAATCGTAGAATGATCTGCTCCCAAAAGAAGGTAATAAAGTCGGTAGTATATTCTTTAAATCAAGCTGATATATATTACTAAATGTATCAGACAAATCGCTTCTAAGAATATAATCGTAGTGCTCTAATGCTCCTTGAACATTATTCTTTTTAATATAATCAACTATCTTGATTAACTCATTAGATAAGTTTGCTATATCATCATCCATTCCTTCTAAGTCAATTCCTTGACTATCAAGAATAGATTGAATTCTATTAATTCAATTAGCTTGATCATTATTTTCTAAATTATTAATTTGAGTTCAATTATATAATATACTAGCTAAATCTGAATCAATCAAATCAAGATATAGATTATTACGTTTAATGTATTCTAAATATCCAAGATAAGAATCAGTATAGTTATTAAATGCTAAGTTTGTATCTGCTATTCTTATAGGTCTATAAAGAATATTACGTCCTTCTTCACTTAATGCTGGATTTAAAACTTCAAATTTAAGACTTTTAATTTGATTTAAATGGTCTTCTAATTGAGAAATATCTAATTTTAAGTTGTCTATTTCCTCATTAGATGATATTCCTTCTGGAAGGTTTTCAATAGCCTTATCTAGAGCTGTTCTACTCTCTTTTAGTCTATTAGAAATTTGGTCATATATAATATTATAGTCTGTAGCTCCTGGTAGGTATACTTTTCTGCTATCTTTGATTTTTTCTCCTACTGATTTCATAGCATTAATCATACTTTCTTGCATCTCAGAGAAAATATTATAAGCAGTTAATACCTTATGTTTTTCTTCAGAAGAACTATATTCTTTATACTCAGAATCAATTTTATCTTTTTCATCTTGCTGAAGACTATCATATTCTTTTTTATACTTCCAACGAGTATAATTATGTATACCAAATCCTGATACAAAATTATCTACTAATTGAGGACTTGCAGCAAATAATAGCTGTCCTGTATAGAAATCATTTTTCTTTCCAGTAAGTATTTCGTCTCGTTGAGCTCTTAGGGTGTCTATCTTAAGTCTAAGACGTTGATATTCACTATTATTTCTCATAGCTTCAATACGAGCTTCTATATCTTTTGGAGTTTTTGGCTCATTATCTGCTGGAGTCAATAAGTTTTCTAGTTCTACTTTAGTTTTAATTATTTCAGAAGTTAAATTATTTCAATCTTCAAAAATTTGACTATATAAACCAGATGAGATAATCTTGTCCTCTATTGTTTGTTGTCTACTTAACTTCTTAAGATTTAGATACCCTTGTCTAGTCTCTTCAATAGACTTACCAGCTATATCAGCTTGTTGTGTAATATATTGTAATTCAGCGTCACTTAAATCTAGCCCTTCCTCTTTAAGAACTTCATTAATTCTATCAATATAAAATCCTATTTGTTGATATAAAAGATCATTTTGTGAATCACCAGAGCTAGTTGCTTTATATTGAGCCTCCGTTATATTACCATCTTTTACAAATTCTATTTCTGTGCCAGAAAGATTTGTACTACCTAACTTACCAGCTTTATGTAATCTATCTAACTCCATTCTTAATTGGTTTTCCTTACCATCTCTTAAAAGATAAATTATCTCTTTTAGAGAATCATCATTTTGAGTTAGTGTACTATTAAGTATAGGGTTATTTTTTCTATCAAATCTATTATGTAAACTAAATACAGCACCACCAATGCCACCTCCTACAAATGAAGTAAAATATCTAGATATCATATCCTCTGGAGTAATTCCAAAGTTATAATTCCTTTCTTTATCAGCAATACCCAGTGCATTTAAACCTGAATATAATGCTTTTATTGCATCAGATGTTATTTCTTCTACCGTTTCCTCAACACCTTCATTTAGAGAATCATGAATTAGATTTCCAGGTTTCATCTTAGATATGTGGTTTACTATATTCTTCTGCATATCTAGAAGTCATTTAGCCGCCCCTTTAGAAGTAGATGTTTTCTTAGCTGTCTCTAATGCAAATTCTTTAGATGATAATTGTTCAGCAGCTTCTTTAACAACAGAGCGGACTTTTGCTCTATCTAAATATGTATCTCTAAACCAAAAGTCTTTGAAATAGTCATTATTCATCAGGCCATACATAGCTCCCATAGTAGATAACATACCTAAACCTGCTACTCTGTCTGAAGCACCTGCTTCCTTAAACGCATTATATGCTTCAGTGGAGGAAGTTCCCGCCATATAAGCTAAAGCTAATCCTCTGCCTCATTTAATGGCATTTTCACTAGGAATAGAATTTTTTGGAACAAACATCTTTGGAATATTTCCAATAACTCTTTGTTGGAATAATTGCATAGAGCTGTCTTCAATTAATTTACCTAAATTTTCTATATTCCAAAAACTCTGCCTTCCATAGTCAGAAACACTACTGTCAAACCTAGAAAATCATGCTTGTATATCAGTTGCTGTCTGAGCTGATCTTGATGTTGATATATCTCCAGTTGCGATGCCTTCAATACTTTTAAAAAGTACAGGAAATAATTTTCCTAATTCCTTAGCTGCAGTCATCGCTCCATAATATTTTCCAACACCTGGAATAAACATCATGCCAACCTTAAAAGCTGTTTTGGCCATTGTGCCAATGACACTTTTATCAAGATCATCTGAATCAAAGAAATTATATTTATCTCACTTACTACCATCGATAGTTAAAGTGTCGGATATATGCAATATATCTTTATTTGCAATATCTCTATTTCCCAGAGTCTCATAAAAAGGATCTCCACTTTCATTAAATTTTAGGTCTCCTTTATTGTGCTTAACAATTCTACCGTTAACCTCATGTTCCCCATCTTCATCTCATTGAGCTAATACTAATGTAGGTCTTGTCACTGCTGATAATCCTCCTCAATCATTAGGAGTCCAATCTTCAAATTGTTGGGTATCATAGTTAAATACCTTATTAGTTTGAGCGACTTCTCTAATAGACATTGTTGGAGCAGAAGATTCTCTAAGGTTACTTAGTCCCCTACTTCTTCTCTCAGGATTAGAAAATTGAACTAATTTTGGTCTTATATTCGTCACTTTCCCCCCTATAGGAGCAAAGTAATCATTAGGATCATATTCATAGAAATCCTGTAAATCCTGAACTAATTTACTATTATCAGCATCATTATATAACTTTAAAGCTGTTTGATAGTACTGATCAAATTTATTATCGTCAAAGTTACCAGACTTGTCTTTAAAAGCTTCTTGTATTTGAGGAACTTTTTTGTAGTACTCCTTGTCTAATAAGCTGGAATTATCAGTTGTTATACCTAAATTAGCTAAGTCTTGCGGAGTTTTATTAGGCGAAAAGAATAAGGTCGCCAACCAATCATTTTTCTTCTGCTCAATCATAATTAGAAATTTGTCTGTATTTGAGACTCTTGTAGTAGTCTCCTGCGATTTAACATATCTGTATAATTACTAGCACTTGTTAATTGATGATTAGATACTACTGTTGCAATAGCACTATCTGTTATTGGAATAAATATAGCACTTTTATACATTGAGGATGCGTCTCCTATACCAAATAATCCTCCATCAAAGTTATTTCTATGTTTACTTTTCGAAGGAGTATCTGACCCATAATTAATATATTTAGAGTATAAATCAAATATATAAGACCCTTCGTCTCTATTTACATGATCAACTCATTCAGAGTCATCAATGTCAACAGCTTTATCACTAACATATCCATTGACAATAATAAAAGGATGGGCTTCTCTAAATGCTCACTCTCCTGTTTCTGGTTCTCTATAAATATCAAGATTTAGCTCATTCAACTTCATAGTTATACTATTTGGAGTAACTCCATATCCAGCATTTAATCATTCTTGGAATTTTTCAAACCTATTTTGTGCATCTAGATCAGGAGTTTTCTTACCTGTTGTCGCATATATATTTTGATCAATCGGTAAGTATGTTCTTTCAATATTACTTACTCCATCATAAACTACTTTGTCTAATTCACTTTCTGTAAGTAATCTATTTCCAAATGTTATTGAGTTTAACGCTAAACTTGATCCCAGTCTATCTTCTTTAGCAAACACATCTCTAAGTGTACCCATACCAATTTGCTTACCAGTGGTATCTATTGGTTTGCCATAAGGTTGTGCTAAAGCTTTTATACCTCCTTTAGACTTAGAATGTGCAATAGTTATAGGAGTATATTGAACGCCTCCATTTCCAGTAGTAATCATTTCCTCACGAGTCATTTCAACTTGTTTACTTGATGATCCTTTACTACTAGCACTACTGGCTGTAGAATCATAATCTAACTGTTGTTTAATTTCTCTAGTATGGTCAGTATGTTCAATAACTGCTATTTTTAATAAATTTTGAACATCTTTAGGATCATTTGGATTTAAACCTTCAGCTGTTGCATTGGCTCTTAACACATTTTTCATATTTCTAGGTAATGTTCTATAAAGGTAATTAACAGCAGCTTCTAAGCTTTTATCGTCACTATATCCTTGATCAGAAGTATTAGTAGATTCTGTAACTTTATATATGCCATCAGGAGAATCAAAACCCAGCAACTGTTCAAATCCTTTTTCAATTTGATCTTTCTGCTTAGAAGTATACCTATCAAATTGATTTGAAGATTTATTAGTACCAAAAGCACCAATAGTTGATTTCACATAATCTACTATTGACTCCATTCCAACAGTATTTGATAAGTCGGTTAAAATATCACTATTGTAAGCTAACTCTGGTTGTTCCTCTCTAAGTCGGATTAACTCAGAGTTTGTTAATATCCTATATTTATCTGGATTTTCATAATATGTATCTAAAGATACTATTTTAACACCATTATCATTATCAAAAACATACATACCCCCAGTATTAGTAATAGCTACTTCTGATCCAGCTCCTTCATCATTAATTTGTTTACTAGCCTGTTGATATAAACTGTTATTATGTTTAATTCTATTAGCCAAAGATTGTATTCTAATTAAATCTGACATATCATAAGATGTTTCCTGATTTCCTCCAAATAGAGATCCTAAATTTTGAGACTTTCTTAGAAATGTATTAGCTTTAGACAGAAAATAATCAACATCATTAGGAAGCCCATTTTCCTTCAATACATTAATAATTTCCTTCTGTATAAGTTCTTCTTTTTTATTATCTGTTGTTGTACTTTTTGTAGATGTATTTTGAGATTCTTGCTGAGCTATTGAATCTCTAGAAAAGGGGGTATAATATATACCCCCTGTTTGATATCTTTTTATCTTCATATTATGACATCATTTTTATAAAAAGCCTTATGATATTATTGTTTAAATCATTCACAGCTTTGTTAATAGCTTTTTGCTGATCTAAAAATGCTTGTTCATTTGTTTCTCTAAACCTTTGGATTGTACCTCCTCTCTTATACCTGAAATATTTAGAGTCAGACAATTTTGGAGATACTTGATTAACATATCTAGGGATATTTAAATCATCAAATCACCTAATCCAAGAATGTCTTCTTTTAGGATCATTAGCTTGGTCTTGATAAATATCAAAGAATGCTTTACTACGTATATTAGACACTTGATCGGGATATTTATAACTTATATATCCTAATCAATCATTTCCTCATTGCTCTTTTTCACCTGCAGTCATACTATTAAAACCACCAAAGCTTTCAAAAAGTTGTTTTAAATCATTCTGATATTTAGTTTCAGTATTAATAGAATTCAACTTATCTTCAATATCAGTTCTATTCTGCAGGTCTTTAGCATAGTCCTGTCTAAACTGATAAATAAGATTTTTAACATTCTGTGTTTGTTGTCCAATCTTGTTAGCATCAGCCATATCTAATTGTGCTAAACCTTGGTACCAACGATTTCTATTTTCATTACTAATCTGATTTCTTATATTTGCATATTGTTGCTTTTGAGCAAGTAGTTTATCATTATACTGGTTTATCATTTGTGAAAATTTAGTATCTCTTTCTCCCTTTATTTGATCAACTCCTGCATCTCTCATTAACCTTTCAGCCATTACTTGATTTGGATCACTAGTGACTGTTTTATATTTACGCATTTCTTTAACACGATCATCATACATTCTATGCAAACCATTATCACTAAATCTAGAGTAGAATTCAGTTGGCATTTGCTGTTGAGAACCTATCATTCCCTTACGAATAGCATCTTTCATCTTTTGAGTAGTGCGATTAATACCTCTGGTAGATGCTATGAAATCACCAATACCAAGTAACATATCAGGATTAATACCAGATCATTTTAAATTTCTACTAGAACCAAACATACTTGAAGATGACTTCTTAATATTATTTGTATTAATTCCTGTAGACTGTTTAGTATATTTATCTATTGACTCTCTTAATTTAGGATCAATGTCATTTAAAGGCTTAACTCCTAAGAAATCTGAGTGAAGTCTGGGGGTTGAAAAAACATCTATTGGTTTTGCAGTAACAATAACTGATTCACTGTGCTCATTTATTGGTTTCCCATTTTTATCAAGAAATCAATTACTATTAGAACCTCCCTGTGCTTTAATAATCTTACCACCCTTTTTGTGAAATCTTAACCCAATATAGTCATCAACTTGTTGTAAATAAGGATCAATACTACGAATCTCAATAGGGTTCTTTATACCACTCAAAGTAACAGGTATATCTCGTACTCCAGTACTTTCTGGTAACATTAACGTAGAAGGAGCTTTAAATTTAATAAATCTTTTAAATACAGGATTTCTATAAAACCAATCTCCTCCATATCTAGAATTAAACTGTAGAGTTGATGGAAGTACTCATCCATTAGACTGTAATTGAGAAGCAATTTCAGGATTTCTTCTAATAACTCTTCCTAAGGTTCTTAATTTAGAAGTGTGACCTGCTAAAGATCTTATATCAAAATCATCTGGAAGTTGTCTATTAGACATTCTAAATCTATAATTTCTACTCATAGGATTTCAACTTCCAGAAAATATGTTTGATATAGTAGAATTTGTTTTAGATTTGGCAGCCTCTGCTGTTCATTTAGCCTCTTGTGCTTTAGATATTTTTAGATGGCCTGATTTAGTTAAATCTTCAATTGCTTGTTTATAATTCTTAACAGTACCATCAGAGTTAGCCCATCGAGCTGGCTGGCCATCAACAAATCCTAATTCCTTATCAGCAACTACTTTATCAATATATTCTCTTTTTAAGCTTTCTTTTGTCTTAGCTTCTAATTTAGGTGATTTTCCTTTATATTGAGTAGATCTTATATTTTGGACTTCATTCTTTATTCCTTTAACAGCAAAAAGACCAGTAGATAAACTTTTTCAATCATCTAAAGTTCCTTTACCAGATACTATATTGTTAACCGCTGATACTGCACTAGTAGCTCCTGAGGCTAATAGTATATTCTTTAATAATGAAGCAGATTTTTTAACTGTTTTACTCATTTTAGCCATTTTACCACCAATTCCAACACCAGGGAGTAAGCTTATTGTATCTAATCCCAGTCCTAGAGCTAAGTTACCAAGGTCTCCTAAATCAAAACCATCACGGCTGACATCAGCTCCAAACTGAGCAAGAGTTGATCCATACCCTAAAGCACCAGCTACTGGATTACCACCAGTAGGGATAGCTGCAATTAATGATGCTAAATCGCCAGCAATGCTAGCTATTTGCATCTTATCCGCTTTAGTTAAATCTTTTCAATCTCCATTTTTTAAAGAGGTTTTAGCAACATCTTTGTCAGTTCTTTCAGTTATTGTCTTAGCTGTGGTATCATTTTCAATATTAGAAACTTTTGCTGCATTGATTCTACCTCCTGATTGAAACTTAGGTTTATTATCAAATATGTTTCTAGATGCTCTATCTCATCTTTCTCCATTAACCATAGGAGTTCTAGTAGTATATAAACTTCTAATTAAAGTAGAAATTGGAAGTAACGAAGAATCTATAATTACACCTCCTAATGTATTGCCTCTAAAATTCTGAGTATTTTGAGAAAGAATTTCCTGTCATTTACGAGATAATGCACCAGTAAATGTATGATTTTCAGGATTAGCAGAAAGAGCTCCTGAGTTTATTAAAGATTGAACTTCTTCTGGTGTCATTTGATAAGGTTGTTCCATTCCATCTCTATAAAATCATACATCATTTACATCATATGGATTTCGAAAGATTGTTGCAGCTGTGGTGCCATTAGAACCTGGAATATTAATTTCATAGTATCCTTTTGCTCTTTCTGACCATTTAGTAACTGGATTAGTAATATCCTCGTAATTTATAGAAACTCCTGATAATGGATCTAACTCCTCAGATTCTCCAGTGTTAATATTGTACTTTAATCTTTTAACTGCTTCAGGAGTTACAAATCCATATCTATCTCTAGCAGAATCTTTATCATAATATTCATATACTACTGAATTTGGATCATTGGGATCTTTTAATGTTCTAAACATCATTCCTCTATTATTATTTCTTAATCCAGGAAGAAAGAAAGAATCATTATAACTTGTAAAAGGATTAGAACTATTTCCCCAAACATCTATTCCATTAGTACCATATATATTATTCTTATTGCTATTTATCCACTGATCTAGGTTTCTATAAAATACTGAGTTATCATCTTCTGCAACACTCTTTGGGATTAATTTACCATCAAACCAAAATCATCCTTTTAAGGGATCAAATTGATGCTTATCTCTTAGAACTTCGTCATTTATGTATACTCGACTACCACCAAAAACTTGATCTCCATCTACATCTACTAAATTATATGACTCATCTGGATTTGTAGTAACTTTTAAACCAGCAATGGAGTGAGTATTAGGATCAATGTTATCTCTGACTTCTTTTTCAGTAAGTCTAGAAGTTGATTGGTTAGTTGAAGAATTTTTATTAGTAGAATTACTATCTAAAAATATACCAATATCATCTAGAGCTAGCTTATCCTCTTCGGTTCATGTCCCATTTTCCACACGTTCTATTAAACTCTTAATACCTTCATCCCCTAAACGATTGTAAAGATCTATATAAGCTTGTTTATCAAGATTACCATAACCCTTAAATGTATCTTTATCAGTATAACTAGCAATATCTTTTAGGGCCTGAAGTCTTCTTATAACTTGTAAATTATTAGCTCCTTGTATAAAAACTTTATTTCCATTAACTAATTCATAGTTCCCGTCCTTGTCTCTTTTATACTCGACATTTATAGTATTAGATCAATCATATATCGAATTACCAGGAGTAGGAGTAGTATAAGTAAATCCCTTTAAAGCATTAATTGCATTTCTAGATGCATTTTCCTTACCTCTTCACGAATTACCAAAAAACCTTCCTATTCTACTTCGACGATTCCCCAATCGATTATTTTGACTATTTGTAACATCAAATTGTACATTTCCATCTAATCTATCAGCATTAGAATCATAGGATAAATTTTCTCCATTCCTTAGAGCATCTGTAATTTTACTAAATTGATAGGCTGTTTCGTCGTCTAATGATTTACCATAGTTTGTCAGTTGATTTAAAAAATTATCATCAACTTCAAACTTATTTCCATCAATAGTAAAAGTACCATATCTTTTATTAGAAGTAGAACCACCTTTTTGATATTTAATTATCTGTGCCATTCTATCACACTTATATTATACTTAAAAAGGGGAATTGATCATCTACAATCCCCCTTTTATCTTTCAATGATCTACTTACGACATTTCTTGCGTTTTACAAGCTTACCACCCTTCTTGAAAACAGGCTCCGAATCAACAGGAGCTCCTATTGGTTCTTGTGCAGGAGCTTGTGCCTGTGAAAGTAACGAAAGGAATGCCTCACAAGCCTGTGCTAGCATATTACAGTCACCTGACTGTAATCCTTGAGCCATCATATTAGCAATTTCTACAAGTGGATCTTGCTGTGCTGCTGCTGGCTGTTGTGCAGCAGGTGCAGGAGCACTACCACCTTCCTGCATAAATTTAATTACCTTCATATAAATATTTACTTTATTTAATTAATAATTTTATAAATTCTTCTAGTTAACTCTTTCATTATCATATATTCATTTAATGCTCAAAGATAATACTTTAGTTTTTAATATCCAAATAAATTCTATAAAAATTACTTCTGTGATAAATTTTGTATAAATTGTTTGACATATTAAATATATATTATTATCTTTGTAACACAACCCAAGAATATAAAATAGAGTCTATTTCATTCTCTAAGGAGATGCTAGATTAAACATTAGATAATATAGGGTTAAAGAGGATAGTTAGTATCTTCTTATGGAGAGTAGAATTATTCTACTCTCCTTTTTTATTAGGACCCAAAACATATTCTGGTTTTCTTTCATCTTGTTTTTTTAATATTTTGAATATATATTTTCCTAATTTCTTGTAGTCAGAATTCTTCTTAGATTTATTGGCGCGTTTCGCTTTACTAATTAATGATTTAGTTTCTTTAATTGATATAATCCGTTCACCACCAACTAGATCCATTTGAGGCTTGCCATCTGATCCTAATATGTACATCTTTTCTACCTCTTCATCAGAAATATCATCATCCTCAAAGTCTAATTCATCACCAATCTGAATTCCAGAATTAGCATTAACTTCAAGAACATATACTAATTTTTCATCAGGATCTGCAATACACTCTATAACTTCATCTGATTTAGGCTCTCCGTATTCTACTGCAACTACTTCATCATCATCATTTATAAAGATAATATCAATAGGAAAATCCATATCTTTAGTATTAAATACTAGAGAACCTTGTGGATTACTAGAGTAATTAAACAACATACCCTCTGAATCCTCCATAGACTCTACATTAGAAAGTCCTTGGGTTTTTTCTTCTTCAGTTTCTGCAACTAAGACTTTATATTTCTTATCTGCTATTTCAATTATTGTTTCTTTCATAAATTAGGTTTAAATAAATAATTATCCCCAATAGAATAGGCTGCTCCATCTTGAACTAAGGATTTTCAAACACGTTTAGCAGCTTCACTGATTCCTTGTTCTCCAGCATTCTGTAAATATGAGCGAATTTGTAAATTTGGATACTTTTGTTGCATATTTAAATATGTAGCTTTTCCAAATCCTTTTCCTAACAACTCTCTAGCTTCTTCATTTCCCCTATTTGCAGAAGATGTTAATGTAGAAATATAGTCTCTATATTTACTAGGATTAGCTTCTTTCAAATCGTTGATTCTTGTTTCTAAAGGTATAGTTGGTTTTGTAGGAGTATACAGCGCTGGATTTCTATTAATATTATCCAGAGCTGTAACAACTTGTGATCTTATATCTAATGGCATATTACTTTATACTTTTAATTAAACCACTCCTATCATCTGTATTCTTTAACAACTCAAAACAAACTAGTTTACCTGCTTCTATAACTATATCATCTGAAGGATCCTCCTGATATTGACTATACAAAGATTCTAGTTGATCGGTAAATTCTTTTCTAAGAGTTCATTCATTCTTTTCAATCTCCGCAGTTTGAGTAACTCCTCCTTCTGAATGAGTTATTACTGGAATACCTTTTTTTGTAATTTGCCCTTCTAATTCTGGATTTACTTCCTCTAAATTGTGTTTTCTAGCATGTAAAGCTCCCTCTGGAATTAGGTTCATTTTACCTCCAAGTTGAAATTTCTGAGTATCTTGATTTTCTGTAGATTTGGTTGATCAGGAACTAATGATTTCTCTAGCACGATCTAATTCAGGAAATTTCATACCTCTCTTAGACAATAATAGTTTAGGCTCATATCCTGCATATCTATTTTGATTTTGAGATAAATAAGTATCCGCTGCAGAGTTTGATTTTCTTAGTTTAGCCTCATCCATAATACCCAATATTGTATTTTGAGTTTTTCTAGCTTCTTGTATTGCTTTATTTCCTTTTTTGGCAAATCCAAAATCAAACAATCCAGCCTTTTTCCCTGAGTACTTACTAATAGATTCCGAAACATCTGATTGTGAACCTCCATAACCTGACCCAAATTGGTCAGTCATGTCAGCTAATGAATCTACTCTCTTACCTCCAATGCCATTTAATAAATTTAAAGCGGCGCCAACAGCCATACCAACTGGACCAAAATTACTTGCCACTTTAGAAACTGTGCCAACAACTGCAGATCCAGTACCATGAACTCTATCTTTAGTGCCTCCTATTAGGTTTCCAATCATTCCTCCAGCAGCATTTGCCATACTTCCTATACCACTACTAGGAATTAATGAATTAACGGTGTTAGTTATACTATGAGCTGTCTCAGCCCCCTTACCAGTTTTTTCATCTCCTATTAATGATGCATTAATCCCACTAATTGCAGATCCTATTGCATTAAATGTTTCTCCATGTTCTGCATCAAGCATAGATAATTTCTGCCCAAAAGACGGTTTGTTAGCTGATTTTGAGAGTTTATTATTAACTTCTGTTTGTATCTTTTTATTTAAAGCTTTATCCTCTTTTACTGGTGCAACTTTATTTAGAGATTTAGTTGCAGATATTAATTTAGATTCACTGATAACAGGACCTAAATCTGATTTTTTAACTATACTTTGAGTCCCTATAGCATTTGGTATAGTTATTTTACCAGTTCCCTTTCCGTTGCCACCAAAAGCAGCATTAGAAAGGGAAACCCAGTTATTCAAATTATATTTAAGCATAACTTAATCTTAATAATGTTTGGATTGCATTTATAACTACTAGTTTATCACCAGTATACTTAATTCTAATTTTTAATCACTTGTCTCTAATTCTAGTAGACTTTAAGTCAGATTTTACTCCGTCTTTACGTTTAATTTTATAGTGAATTGGAGTAATAGTATTATATCACCTATCTTCCTTATATTCAATATTTCCTAAACGCCTTCCTACTCTCTTAATATTAAGAACAGGTTGATCTACCTTGATAAAATATTGATTTAACACAGGATCTCTATCAATAGATATATTATCACTAAATTCTTGGCTATATTCAGTCCCACTAAATTCTTTAGAATGTTTATCATTGTTATATTTATCTTCATCAAAAGATCCATCAGGATTTCAATAAGATTCCTTATCTACATGTTCTGATTGATAAATCCCAGCTTTATTAAAATCATAAACATCACCAACTAATTCAAATCCTAAACTATTTGGCTCTACATTATTAGATATTAAGACTAAATTATCAAATACCTTATGAATTCCTGCTGGATTATTTACTACAAACTCAAACTCAAATGGTTCTTGTTTGTCATATCATTTAGTTGGATGTATCTCATTATTTGGATTTTGATCGAAATAATTTATTTCATCAAATACACCCGCTCTACCATGCATATAGAATCCATTCTTAAGTAGTAGATCATATTCTTTAACTTTATCCTCCATCTTAGACTGAACTAAATAGTTATAGTCTCTAATTAATACTATAGATTCCTTAAATGAATTACTAGAAGATGATACTTTATTTTCATTAGTTTGACTTGAAATATTCTCAGAATTATCTATATATGTATAAACTATTTTTGGAGTTACTTCAAAATCAATTTTTAAATATAATAATTTTGAAACTTCTTCAAAATCATTTATAGTTAATTCCAAGTTCCTTCCATTTTGGATTATACCAATTTTTTTCTGAAGTCTTTCTGGATCTATATCTCCAACTAAGTATTGAGAATATTCTATTTCAGATTCTGAACCATCTGGTTTGTAAGATCCATTAATAATTTTACATTTAATATCATATTCTGTTTTTGGAGAATCTGTGAACTCAACTATATGTTCAACTCCATTTGTATCTAAAATAGATGATGTAATAGATGTTATTCTTATTCCAAATTTCTCAAAGAAATCATAGCCTTTAATAACTATAGTTCTCTTGATATTATCATATTCTCATAGATTACCACAGGTTCTTCCAGAAATAAAGTTTTTATCAATATATTCAATCCTTCTATCAATTTCTTCTATTCTAGTAGAATTCTCTGGTAAATTTCCCTTCTCTAAACTCTCTTTTTCATTATTTAATTTATCAACCTCGTTTTCTTCTAATCTTTCCTCAATATGAGCTCCTGAATTTGTGTTAATATTATCATATATAATTCCATATAATGAAGCTCTCTGACGATCCAAAGTTAAGAAAATGTTATTAACATTGGCTGAAGATAAAGGAGTTCAACTATATTTAGTGATTCACTTCTCTAGACGTTCGTTATAGCATAAATCTCATACCTTATTTCCATTATAGAATGTAAACATTACATCACCTTTATAGTTATTGTAGTGAGTCTTTACATTCTTTAATGCTACTATAGGATACTTATCCTCTTCATTTAATATTATATTATCATTCAAGAATCTCTGAACTACCATATCAGATATTAGCCTAAATCCTTCTGCATTGTATTTTCAGATTTTTTTAGCGTAAGTGTCAACCCCATAAATTGCATTTGGTGTTCTAATAATTGATTCTTGTCAAATACTTCCATAATCTTGAGAAATAGGAGTAACTTGATTTTGTAAAACTCCTGCACCATACATGTGTATAGATTGACCTGTGGTAGTAGCTATAAGTGCTTTTTCATTAATAGGAATTAAGGCGCATCCATGTTCAAAGACACAGAATAAGTTAGTTCCATAAGATATTAGTTTTACAATAGCCCCATATTGTCTTTCTATATCTTTATAATCTAACCCTTGAAATATTCTATATGCATTTCTAAAGTCATCCTCTACTTGTACATTACTAAACATAATTCTAGTATCAAATACATCCTTTACATAAGGTACATCAGGGGATGTAAAGTATTTTTTAGAAGGTACTGTTGTAGAATATCCTGCGTTTAATAGAGTACTTTCAGGTATTTTACTAGACGGCGCTGTATTTATACCATGTAAAGGATAGAAGCCTCTTGGATTTCCCATTAATGCCATTTCATCAACATAAGATGTATCCTCAGATCGTAGCCCTAAATTATAATTTGAAAGACATTTATAAGTAACTCACATTCCAAGAGGTACAGTATTCACATCTGCTCTGTTTATCTCTTTTCAATCAGAGATAGTAGTTTGATTATATCCTTTATACCCATTTTTCCAAGTTTCAGGATCAACTATTATGTCATTAGTTGGAGTCTCAGAATCTATAAAATTCCTTATAATTCTAACTGTTACTGTATTTGTAAAACAATCCCCTCTAAATACAGTTGGAGTGAATTTTACTTCTTCTAAATAGTATTCCTCCGTAGATGTATTAACATATTTATTTTTATCAATAGTTAGTACATTCTCTTCAATCAACTCAACTTTATCTTGTGTCCTCTTATATAAATCGTAACGAGACTGTAACTTACTATCATTCAATTCGTATCTGGGACTAATTGCCATAAATGGAGAGAGATCATTACCTCTGATCTTAAAATACTCACTCATAAATGTAGAAGAATAATTTCCAGATTTTATATTATAGATACAACTTGGATCTAAAACTTTATTAGTTCCAATAAAAGGACAATAGATTCCTCTTACTATTTTATTATTATTTTGTTCATAATTTTTTGAACCTAAAAACCTAACATCTTTACAGTCCTCTGATGATCCTACTCTGGTTGAAAATCCATAGCTATCATAATATTTTAATGGTATATCAGTATCTATATATACACATTTGGCCTTAGTTGCATACTTTTTATCTGCGGATTCTTTAATAGTATTTATATAGTAATGACGTTTATTAGATAATGACGTTGATAACTTATCTTCACTATTCATGGTTTCATATGCTTTTTCTACAATAAACTCAGAATTATCAAACATAGATTGTAATTGATAGTTTACCATAGTGTCAACACTTAATAATCCACTACTTTGTATATTAGCTGTACTAATTAATCTACTACTATAATCAGTACTTAAACCTAAGCTAGAATCTATAAAGGATTCTGTAGTATATCCCTCTTCATCCTGTACTCCGTATATTAATGGTATATAAGATGTTCTGTCTACTCCTATTGAGAATCCTTGACATAAAATGTTTGGAATTCTTTTCTGACGTACAAAGAAGAATCCTTTTATATTAAGTTTTTTATTGTTTCTTAATTCATTAATTAATCCTGAATCGAATGTAAATTCAAATCCTAAAGGATGTACTCCTTTTGTTCCGCCTTTACTATAGATACTCTTATCTGGGAGTTTAAATACTCCTTTAGTATTAGATAGGTTTGTACCATCCGTATTAGGAATAAAAAATTCATCTTGTGAAATATGTTCATCCTTATTATATACACCTATATAATTTACTGTGTCCAAATCACTAAATTCACACCCTCTCAAGTTATAAACTGGACTTAATGAGTCATCATTAAAAATATACACTATTCCAAGTCTATATAATTCCGATGGTCAATATCCTAAATAATAATATATATTTAAAGGATGATAATACTCTGTTTTTGTAATTTCATCTTCAGAAATCTTAGTATAAGACCCAGGATTAATATAACCTATACTATCTTCTCTTTGAACTAATTTTACTCTTATATAATATGATAAATTCTGAAGAGTTGCATTATCCAATATAGTTTGCTGTATATTTCCTAGAAATAACATGTTTTGAACCTGAGCTTGTGTTTTAACCCCAGTACATATGTTATATTTAATGTTTAATTCTTCTTCATTTATAGATGTAATCTCCTCGAACCCATTAATAGTTATAGTCTGACTTGTGCCTTTAATTTCACATGGCTTAGTAATAAAGTATGTCTCATCTTTAATTACTCCATTTAAATCAGAATATTCTCTTTTGCAGTAAATGAATATCTTATTAAAAGAAACATCAATGTTAGTTAACATTAAAGTTATAGACTTATCTGTTCTCTCATCCTCTAATGTTCCTGATATAGTGTTAATTTCATGTAATGATCCTTTAAATATTGAAATCATACCAGATTCAGCTACAATATCTGTCTTATTGTAATCATTATCTGCTAATTTAATATAAAAAGTATAATTACCTCCTTTTAATTGTCCAGAATAAGATACATTTACAAGATCTATTTTTGGAATCTTATTTATATTTCTAAATAATCTAGTTTGAGTGTCTATCTTACCTTCTCTATAGATATTTGTCTGCTCTGTTTGATTTCTAACTATTCTCCTATAGCGATTATCCTCTATTGTTGTATAAGTAGTATTTACTATTCTAGGAGGGTTTTTATCATCATTAATTATTAGATTAACAGTTCCATCATATGATGGTTGGCATTCAATACTTACTGGATTATTTAGATCTAATGAAATTTCATCAGTAACAAAATCTTGAAGACTACCATCTTCTGTTAGTTTGTTATGAAGTGGGTTATATTCATGAGTAATATCTCCCTCACTATAAAATTTTTTTGCCGTAAGATTTAATTTCATTATGTTATGTCTGTTGTTATACTCTTGTAAGTCTCTTTAAATTCCTGAGTAACTTGCATTAAAGAATCAATATTACTGCCCATTGTTTCAGGCGGTTCTAAAATAGTTATTCTATCCGATTCATTTATTATAGATATAGTTGGAAGTATAGAGTTACCAATAGTTCCATCTCTCATTGCAGGAGCAACATCACCACCTATATCATCTGTAGTAAAATCTTTATTGCAAATTATATCATTATAAATATTATTATTGTTACTAGACGCATTATGTACTTTTAACATTGCAGTTAATGCGTGAGCAAAATTATACAATGGATTATCTCGTGTGGTTGGTAAATCACATAATAATGAACTTGGGTCGACATTACTATATTCTAATATTTTATTTCTTGACTCGTCAATAAAATTAAATAAACTTTGATAATTAAAGTTTATATTGTTTATACTATCTAAAGTATATCATTCTATATTTTCAACTTTTACACTATTAGATTTAACAATTTTTTGGTCTGTTATTCTTCCTAAATTTTTTAAGTTTACATTAGAGTACTTTCCTGATTCTTCAAAATCAATATCAATTTTAGCATCTAATAAAGAGACTCTATTATATTGAATATCAACAACTCTATCTTCTCTATTAAATTCTAGAAAAACATCATTTATAGAAGTAGATAAATTAGATATAGATTCTGTTAACAAATATACATTTTTAGTCTTTAGATTCTTTAGAGAATATATATGTAGACTAACTGCTAATAATATTGATGCAATATAATTATTATTAAATCATGTTTTTCCAATGGTGTTTAAAGTAGTATATGTTGAACTGGAGTTATCTACGTCTCCGCCGTTTATATACTTCCCCTTTCCGACACTACCACTATCTGGAGTTACTAGCTGTAATAAAGCTACTCCAAAACTTTTTATATTCTCTGAGTAATAGAGAACTCCTATTCCACAGCTGATTCAATTTGTATCTTCTACTACAGTACAATCTGGAAATCTTCAGCCAAAACCCACACCAGCAGGAGCAGGACCATCATAATTTCCATGAAGCCTAAATAGTATAGGAACAAATAAAGGTAAATGTGCTCCTTGAAGTTTTTTAGTCATAATAGGAAGTAATGTACGCCAATCTTCTTTTCCTGGTCCACTACTACTTGACTCTCATACCCATTCCACACTGTTACTAGTTGCATCATTTTTTGTAAATCTAAAAGTTGGAGTTACTTTATTTTCTTTGTTGGCATCATATTCAAATAATGATGCTGATCCTTCAGATCATGCTCCATCATATAAACCACCTTTAGTTGAAAAGTTAATAATGGCCAAGGAGCATCTAAGAGTCTCATTATACTTAGAAAAAGCTATACCTAACTTTGCTGTATTTTCACTATATTTCCCAATAGTAGAATATTCTTTAAGCTTTTTTCACCCATCTAAATTACTTTCTTTATTTGTAGGTTCTTTGGGTATCCACCTTACGGCATTGTCTTCATTACCTATGTTATTAAAAGAATAGAAATATCAGGGTATACTTTCAAGTAAATACTGACGATTAGCAGTTACGACAGGAATTTTACCTTCTCAGTCTATTAGAACTCCATCAGCTACTAAATTCTTTATACTAATATTGTCTTCAGATCATGAATTATCAAAAACTATTAGCTCTGAGTTATTATCTCCTTGGGTAGTATTGTATACAAGTTTATTATTTGTTATCTTAGTATTATAAGATATATCAGACCATATACTATCTCCAGTATCTAGATCACATTCTATAGTTCCTTTATTTAGTTTACCTTTAATTGTTTTTCTTTTTAAATAACCACTATATTTTTTAGCTGGATTATTTTCCGTTGTTTGTATATCATTAATATTTTTATTTTCAAATAATGTATCTTCATCAGGCTGTAAACAAAAATCATCAAATATACTTTTTATTGAATTTTCAAAGAAATATCCTCTGTCTTCTTCATACTCTTCCGTAGTGGAGGAGAATGTTGAACTTCCAACTTGTAAATGCTCTATTAATCCTTCAATTCACTCATCTCCTGAAATAAGTTGGTATTGATTATACCTATTATAAAAACTATTCATTAATTCAGAAGTAATGAGAATCTGTTCTCTTATAAGTATATCTGAGGATTCTATTGATAATATATAAATATTTTCCTTTTTAAAGTTATCATCAAATTCCAGAGATATAAGATTTTGTCCTCATAAATTTAAATCTTTATCGTAATCTAATACACAAGTTCCTTTTTTGAATCCGTTCTTAGTATCATTTGCCTCTACTGAGTATATTTTTAATTTAATACTATCAAGTGAAGATAAATTATTAACAGGAGTAAAAATACTCATATTAATATTTACTTGAGAATCATTAATTAAATACTTATAAGTATCAAATATTTGTATATCAGTCGATTCTAGCAGATCATCAATATCAATAACATACTCAACTGTATACTGGTCAAAAATATAACCAAGATTTTCACTATTTTTTGTATCTTGTATATATGGAATAGCTTTGATTACAATTTGTTTTAATTTAGAATATTCAACTTCTTTATTAGATGAATTTACTTCTTGATAATTCTCATTACATTCTTCTAATAATGGAATACACTCCCCAGATTTTCCATCTAACCCTATAATAGTTAAATTATCATACTCAGTTTTTTTTAGATTATGAACATCTATAAGGTTTCAATAATTATCATTAATAGTTGAGTCTTCATATATAAGCTTATATCCAACTATATTACTATAAACAGTACTAATTCTATCTGCTACATCTTTATTATATATTTGAGTCTGTGTTTGAATAGAGAAAGATACACAACCACTAGATTTTTTCTTCTTTTGATCATTTATGATTAAACGAGGATAGTCTAGATCTGTTATATATAAATTAAAATAGTCTATGTTATATAACTCAGGTTTTGCACATATTCATCCTGGACAAGACCATGTTACATTTGACATACTTGAAGAATCTGTATAAGGAATATTCTTTTCTTCAACACTATTAGTTATATCATATAGTTTTTTATCCTCATTTAACGAATAGTACTTTCTAAATTGAAATTTTCAAGTACTACTCTCGTCTCCATTTTTTTCTAATCAGTATTTATCTCCAGGATTAAGATACAAATCTTGCATCTTTTCGGGATTCATTAATATAACAAGAGTTTGTAACTCCGATAACTTTGTATATTTTGGTATACTATCTGGTATTTCATCATTAAATAGGGCATTAAGATCACTAACATCTAAAGGTTTCATTTCAATCCCTAAGTAATCTTGCTCGTTTTTTTTGTCATCACTATTATCAAACAATGTTTGAGGGGAAGGATATGAACCAATCTGACATAATTTATCAATAGGATTATAGGAAACAATATAAATAATCCCCCCATATTCCTTAACCCCTACTGGTATATAATCTGAAGGTAATTTAGCTTTTTCAAGCTTATAATTACCCATATCGTTTTGTAATATAAATTCATTTCCATTATAAGTAATAACTGTGCCATTGATACAGTCAGTCAAAATATTATTGGGGGTAGTTAATGGATGTAAATCTGTATTAAGTCCTTCTGTGAAAACATTAATTTGTGCTTGTTTTGTATCCATAATTGTTTATATTGTAACAATCTTACCTTTAACATCTCTATCTGCAAAATGTTTAAAGTTTCTTGTTGTTATTGTTTCTTCTGTAAATAACCATCCTACATCAATAGGATAATATAGTATAAAAAAGTGTTTCTTTGATTTATCTAGGAAACATTCTTCTTTTATTTTATACAATTTCAGATTAGTAAATTTGATTTTATTACGCCTTTTTGAGGTTATCTGAGATTGATAAAACTCCCATTCTGCTTCACTAAGACCAAAATAGTATATCCCATTATATTCTTCTTGAATATACTTATACTTTAATCGTAGTTTTATTCTAGTTTTAATATTATTATATAGTGCTCGTTTATGATTATCTATAAACATCTTACCACAATAAGCAGTGTAATCTTTATTATGTATTTGAAGGTCAGCTCCTTTTTTATTTAATGTGTAAAAAGTATGAAATCCATGTTCTAAAACTCTTTTAAGCTCATATCTAGAAATATGTGGATATTTATTTTCTAATATATCTAAGTAATCATCAAGTTCTTTAATCATACTAATAATATTGTTTAGCCTCGTTTGTGTGTTTCTCAATTAGTTTTTTGAGTTCCTTGTTTACATATATAGGTTTTTCTTTAGTATCAACTGTTCTAGTACTATACTTATACACTAATTCATTACCTGTAAACTGAGAAAGTACATAGTCTATATTTTTAAACTTTCCATATTTATAGAGTTTCTTAAACTCTTCATCAGAAAATTGCTTCATATAAATTTCAGCATAATTACCATACTTAAGAGGCAATACAAAGGTAACATTATTCTCAATAATATCCAATAATATCTCATAAAAACAATCTTTAAAAATCTTTGCAGCAAGTTGCTTTGGATTTTTATATCTATTTTTTACTCATCTGCCCTTTAATAATTTTTTATTTAATCCTGTATAAATTTCTTCTACAGAAAATGCATGCTTAAACATTCCATAATTCATACTTTTGTTTGCTTTATAATATAGGAGAGAATTTTTTCCCATACATTTTACGATCTCATCTAGTTTTTACATCTAATACATTATTTATATCATTTTGAGATAAATGTGCAGGAATTCTTGCAGAATTACATAAACGTAACCAATCATTCTTAACAGCCGCTGCTAATTGAAATAAATTTCCATCCTTCTGAATTAAACTTTTCTTATATATATCTATATAAGCACAATACGCAGCTAATGCTTGTACTTCTTTGTCTGTAAGATACGGTAGTCCATCCTCATCAACAATAATACCATGGTAGAGGATTGTAACATTTGCATAGTCTTGATCAAATACTAAATAATCCCCTTCTTGTCGATACTTAAGTAATACTCCACTATTATAAAAAACACTTTTATCTCGTTTTCAAGATTCAATATACTCCTCAACCCATTGATTGTAAACATTAGGGTATACACTGTAATCGTTAGTAGTTTGAGCATCCATACGTCTTCCAAATACAGCTTCAATAAATTCTACATTACATGGTAACTTAATTTTTCTATCTTGTGTATGAGTAGTATATTTATATAAACTAGTTTGCCTATTTCCAATTAATTCTCATCCATTTAAGCAAATATCCTCAAAATTTGTAGTATCTATTGATGTGCCATATAAAATATATGCTTGAGAATATACTGATTTAAAATTATTTCTGTTCATAGTTATCGTGGTTGTTGATCATTAGGTGTAACGGGACTTGCAAGTTGACGGAACCATCTTACATATTTCTCAGTCATTCTACGTATAATTTCATTACTTAAGATTCCACAATCTAGGTACGTATTAGGATCTTCAGAGCAGCAATCTCACTCTAATAACTTTCTAGGATCTTGAAATAAAGCTATAATAGAAATATATTTAACAAAAGGAACATTAAATATATATCCATCCATATTACCATTGGAATTAATTGCAGTATCTACATACACATAGGGACTTTGAGCTCCTCTCCTACGATGCTTATGAAATCTATAAGACTCATCTGTATAAACATTATACTTTATATTTCTATCAATACTACCTATAAACCTAATTGTATCAACTCCTTTAATATAGATAATAGGTGGTATTTCAAAATGTAAAGCTTTTTCTCCAATTTGAAGCTCACAGCACTTAGACATATAATCACAATTAACTTCTACACAATTAATTGCAAGAAATAATTCATCTAATGTTAAAACTCCTTTTAATAAATACTCTCTCATAACTTGATTGCGCTCTGCAACAACTTCATCTTCTAATTGTTCTATAGAAATCTTAGGATTTGAAGTTATGCCTGTTAATCCTCCAACAACAGAGTTATAAACTGCACTAGATATTTGTTGTAGTGTCATAATATACATATATAAAATTAAGCGGGACGGGATTAACTCCCACCCCGCTATCTGTATTGATATTATATTTTTACAGTAAAAGTTTTATATGACTTATATATATATCCTTCATTAGATCTATATAAAGTTTCTACTGTATACTTATCTCCTATTTGAGGTGTATAACCAGGTTTTGCTTCAACTCCTCCATATTTATCAATAATATAGTTTCTATTATCTGTAACCCTATACTCAAAAGTAGCATCTGCTTTAAGGCTAGGATCATCTATAGTAGCTGAAACAACGAACTTAGACATATTATTCTATATCTTCAAGTCCTTGAGCCTCACTTGGATCAGCTCCTTCGGCGGCGTGGGCTTTCTTAATTGCAGATCGGTTTTCCTTAACCTTAGATTTGAGATCTGCATCAGCATCACTATTTGCCTTAATTGCAGCTGCATTTGCTAAATCTTGTGATGAAGCATAAGCATCAGGAAGAATAGTAATTTCGTGCTGACCGTCATTTCTACCAATAGTTTCAAAGTCATCATCTACAAAACCAATCTCTTTGAACTTTTTCTTAAATTCTGTTACTAAGGAAGAAGCTACAAAGAAAGTATGTAATGTTGTCGAATGATTTGTCTGACCAGCAACTGATAAACCTCCAAAATGAATTCCACGAGGAACACAATAGGCAAAGCTAAACTGAGTATACTTAACACCTGGAACAGGCATTTCTGGAGCAGAAGGTGAAGTAAAACGAAGATTTGCATAAGTTGGAAGGCGTAGATTATGAAGAAGGTATTCATAGGTACCAAATTCAACATTGTTTGGAGTATATGTAACATAATCATTACCTTTCTTAAGAGCACCTGCGGACACATTAACAATTTCTACAGGCTCTTCTGAACTTCCAGCACAACGTTCATCACAATCATAACGACTAATAACAACCTTCCGTACTTTTTGATAAGAATCAGATCCATCAATAGTTACATTACCACCTGAATAAGATGTATTAACAAATTTATATTCTTCAGGAATAGCAGCTGTAATAGCATCGTAAATAACTTTAGCAGCTGCTTCATTATGTTCTGGAAGAACAACATCTACTAAAATCGGCTTACGAAAATACCAAAGAGCTGAGCCATAATCTCCACGGTAGTCATTATCAAGCCCAAGCTCAATTAAAATCTGTACATGTTGTCCTAGAATAGCAGAGGGAGCATGTAAAACTAACTTAAAGTTAGTTCCTGTAATAGGATCAGTTTCATAAATCTTGTGATCTACAATATACTTAGCAAAATACTCACCTCCATCATGGAAGCGTACTTTTTTATCAATTGCAGGTTTACCAAGACCTTTATCTGTACCTTCTACAACCTCAACATTATCAAGACTGTTAAGTACTACTTCTTTTTGAAAATTCCACATATTTTTCTAAATTTTAAATTAATAATTATTTACTTCCAGGTACAGCTATAGTCTGATTAATAGGAATATTTGTTTGTAATCTTGGATCACTTGCATTTTCTAAAAATAACCTAACATAAATGTTGATTATTTCGTAACACACATAATCAGGAAATTCCAAAATTGGTGTATCATCGATTATAGCTAATATCTGGTCTTGTGTCATTGAGTAATACTTTGGAGATTTTAAATAAGTAACATATAACTTATTTAATGTTCATTGAGAATCTCCACTATGTATCTCAATTTTTACAATAGACTGGTTTACAACTCTACTTTCATTAGGCTTTAATGCATAGAAACGATACTCATTTTCTCCAATAAATTCTGGATTGTATCCAAATTCTGCATCCATGTTTGGATTTGTTGGAGTTTGACTCTCAGTATTATGATTAATAATATAATAATAAGGTTTTTTATGAGAAGGTCTCATATAATAATTATTAATAATACCAGGGTACATATCTGCTGTTAATCTTTGACATGGGGAGGTAATAGTTTTTAAAATACCATTCCCACATCTAGATTTTGAATCACTACCAACAAACTCTGCCATACAATTAAGTAAGTGTACGTAATCTTTTGGTAATTCTAACTCTCAAATTGTATCATTAAATTCTTGCTTTGGAGTAACTTCTCCAACTGTTATAGTAGCAGTAGTTTGTAAAAACCCAATATCATCTGAACTTTGTTGATTATATTCAGCTCTATTGTATACACTATTTACATATTGTTGAATAGCTTTATTAAACAAGTATATAAAATCTTCTAATAAAATAGAAGGAGCTTTTAACTTGTTGCATTCTACTAAAGCGAATTCGTAAACGTTCCTAAGTGTCATTCTACTTGTTTAATAAAATTATATAATATTCTATTTTGTTTTTTCTTTTGCGGTCCTTTTTACTACCATATCAGGGAAAGTAAGATTCTTAATTGAATCATAAATATTCTGATTCTCTGGATTTTTTAAGTACATGATAATAGCTTCATCTGTTGCTCCTAACATAGTTTCACTAAACATCCAAATTCCACTCTGATTGGTAATAATATTTTTATCTTTTGCATCAATGATTAGAAGTTTCAGTGCTTGATCCGACCCAGTATATAGGTCAATGATTTCTTGAGGATTCTTTTGTGCACGGCTATATAAATAATCTTGTACATCAGTATCAGGTGCATTTCTCATAGCTTTACCTAAAAGTTTACACTTAGTAATGCGCCCCGCAGGAGAATCATTCTCAATGAATACAAATGCTTTTGTAACAAGCTGAATACGTGAGACTCTTCTCTTTGAAACTTCTCCCTCTCGTTCAACATAAAAATCTGCTCGACCGTATCTTTCCTGTGTACCATCAATAAGATAATTGCCATACTTATCTTTAGCTGTTCTTTCTGGTGCAATTACAGGATTTGTTTCAATACATTTCCAAAGGTTACGTTCATATGGGTCATCTAGGTTAAAAGTACGCCCACTATATATCTCAATAAGTTCATCCTCTGGAATGAAATAATCTCTTTCAGGATCATTAAGTTCATCAGGACTTAAAATCATTTCGCTATCTCCATGTTCATTATATCTAACTTTCTTTACAAAAGGAAAGTTCGTTCCGTTCTTTTGTTTCATAGGTTGAAGATAATACTTCTTCTCCCTCCCATATACATTCTTAAGAGTTATTTTATTCATTATTTTTTTTTGTCTTTGAAATAAATTTTTTATCTAAAAAGTTTTAGAAGTACTCCCTAAATTAGGGAGTACTCTAAAATTAATATATCTTTTATATTACTTGTAATATCAAATATTAAACTTCTTCAAGGATTGCAGAACGATAGGGATTCATCACGCCTACTCCATGATAGCCCCAGTTAACAATCTTGGCTCCAGCAACTGGACTCGAAACTTCACCAGACTCAAGTCCGCTTTTTCCACCCCATGTGGACTTACACTTTCGTATAAGATTAGACTATATCACTAACTTAATCTATATATTTAAAAGTATATCCTTTACATTTATTAACCAATCCTTTTAAAACTCTACTTACATTTCCAAATTCCTTTCTACACTCTCTAACAGTATTATATGTTTTTACCAATTTACCATCTAAAGTAAACTGACCAACTTTTCTAGTTTTTATTGTAACTTTGTAAGGAGCCATTTTTTCTACTTTTTCTCAAGACCACTGGTAACCACCACACGGTTTACCAAGTCGTATACAATGAGATATACTATTATACTGTTTTCCAAGTAATCTTGCTACTTCTAAACAGCTCTTATAGTAATTTAAATACTCTCCATCCAAACTATACTGATATACACCAGTATTATGTTTTTTGTATCTGATTGGTATAAATTTTTCTAATAATGTATCACTAATATAATATCCTTTGATCTTTGTTTTCGTTATAATGGCTCTTTGTACTGGACCGAGACTAACTTTTAATTCCTTTAAAGTCTCAGATATTGAATTAAATTTCTTGTACAAAATTCCATTTGTGTGATATAAATATATTTCCTTTTTTTGATCTACTATGTAATACATATTTGGATCTAAAGATTCTATATATATATCACTCCATAAATACCCTCCACTAGTAGTTTTATAATTTATGGCAGATCTTATACCTGCAGCACCATTAACCAATTTGCTCGCCTCAAAAATAGAATTATATTTTCTTATAAAAGTGCCATTTAAATCATATTGATATACAGGTATTGCATTTTTTGGAGGATCTCCCCCACCAATTACTATATTATAAGTATCTTTTCTCGCTATAAATTTATCATCTACTATTAATTTCTCTAATTTGAGAGCATCCTCTCTATTATCAAATACCTTTATAGTAGATCTTATAAAATTATCAAATCCATATTTTTTCACAGCATAGTGAAACGGACATGAGGGATGTCTATTAGAAGATGGATAATTAATATTAATTCCATTACCAATGTATCCATCAAAGATCTCTGGAGTTTCAGTATCATGAACTCCAACATATATCTTTTTATTAATTATATTAGTTGTTAAATATACTATTGTTTTTAAGTTATTTCCCATTTCGATTAATTTTTTAATCTAAGTCTTCCAGACTAGTCGTTGAACTTTCGTTAGAGCTTCGTAATTACGCTTGCATATTCTAACGCTTAGCTGCTGATTGCCATTTAACAGGTTTCCAGCAATTAAGGAAATTTTATTTTTCATAATATCACTATTATGCGGCGCAGGCAGAATAATTTCTTTTTACGCCTCTAATAACATTGTGGATAATATCTCCGCCACGGAAAGTAAACATCATAATACCAGGAGTACCATTTGAATCTGTAGTCAGGTCAAGGAATATACCATAAGCCTTCTTAGGGAACTCTAGGTCTAATGACCGATCAAGACGGAAAATCATCTTATTCTTAACTTTAATTATTTCTAATTAAACCAGACTATATCATTATCTTTGTTAAATATATTTAAATTTAAATCCTTTATGACTGCGTATTATATTTTTTAACACTCTGTTAATCTGAGAACTACTTAAATTATTTTCCATAGCGCACTCATTTATTGAAGAATAATTCTTAGTAATTTTACCATCAAGACTTATCATTACTATTGGGGTACTATTGTTTTTAATACTATTTGTATAATAGCTATTTATATCAGAATCATCTTTGTTATAAACTCTTCATTGAAACCCACCAGCTAAACACTTTTTACTAATAGCCTGCTTGATCGTATTAATTTGTAGTTCTTGTTCAGCTTCTGTAATATTATTATAGTGTCTTATAAATTTACCACTAATAGTGTATTGAGCTACTTGAACTTTATTGCTATGATAAGTAAATTCTTTTTTATAGCTTCAAAAGAAGTTGTATGCTGAAGATGAGTATCCCAAACAATTATTTCTAATACTCTTTATAATAGTATAAAGATCAGAATTAGTTACTAAACTTAAAGCCGCTTCATTTATACTTTTATACGATTGTAAAAACTCCCCATCTAAAGAATATTTATATACTCTTTTTTGTTCAATATTACAACCACCTTCTCCCCCAACTTTTGAATTATATACATTCTTACTTCGTAATAATGTAGTATTTACAAGCTGAGCTTCTAAATCATACGCTTGTTTTTTACCCTCATCTGTGTCTGGAAATATCTGTATAATAGTTCTTCTAAAGTTATCATACCCATATTTTTTAACAGCTGTGTGTAATGGATATTTTTTTATAGCATTTGACTGCCTATAAATACCGCAACCAATATACCCATCAAAAATATCAGGATTTGTTCTGTGTACACCAAAGTATAATTTTCCATTACAAAGGTTAACAGTAACATATACAATATATTTTAATTCCATAAGATAATTATTATTTCGGTTAATATTAACCTATGCCTATTAAATAGGACTTACTAGTCGTTGAACGTTCTCCATGTATTATATTTACTAAGGAGCTTCGCTGCTGATTGTCCAATTTCTATAATTTTTAAACTTTCAAGTTTATATTTCCATATTACTTTGTAGTTTATAGAACTATAAGGAGTTTCCAGCAATTAAATAATTTTATTTATACAGCCTCTAAGCTGCAGCGGGCAATAAGATAGATTTACCCGCAAATTCATATGACTGATAAGTTGCACCAAGGTCAACATAATCCTTAGCACCTTGTGACCATACGAAACAACCAGTAGTTTTCCAGTCACGAATCCATGTAGCCATTGTTCTCTGGACAGATTGCCACATTTTAGTGTTACAAATAAATACCCAAGAATTGCCTGTGGGCTCATCTGACTTAGTAGCCATTTCATTCATAGCACCTTCAAAGATACGTGTAGTTAATTTATTAAATACATACTTCGTTGCAAAGCGTTCAATTTGAGGAATTATCATTTTTGTTATCGTAGATGAGTTTACCATCTACTTCATATACTTGATTTCGTATATGATCAGACTATATCTTCATCCATTTCTGGATGGCTCCCTTTCGTGGTTATTTTATCCTTTATAGGACTACTTTAACTAGTCGTTGCACGTTCTAAATATTACTATTTAGCTTCGCTCAGGATTGGCATCTCAGCTTTCCCTGAATTAAAGAGCTTATTTCCATGCTCATTACTAAGCATAGGGGCAAATTCTCTTACCCTCAGTAGTGACAATAGGACGACCAATTTCATCAGAAATAGTAGTCTTACCATTTACATCAAAGTTACCTTTGGAGAATAAAAGCTTGTTATTACGAGCAGCCATATAGCTATCAAGACAAACTTTTTCTGCACCAGAAAGCTTGTAAGTAAAATCTTTGTCCTTTGTTGCAATATTGATAAACTGATCTTCCAAAGCCATATATTTAGCTGAATAATCAATATCACAACGAGTTGTCCCAATCATCGTTCTATGCTTCTCGATGTTTGATTGATACTTAGTGACTTATATACTTTATATTACTATAAAGAGTAGACTATATCTTAATCTTATTCTATATACTTAAATCTATAACCATTACAGTGTTCACGTACTCCTTTTAATACAGCATAAGCATTTCTATATCCAGCTTTCCGCAATTCTGCAGTATTTTCAAATACTTCTATTAAATTCCAGTCATCATCATATTTTCCTACTTTCCTCATGTCTCTATTTCTCTGAGCATTTGAATAATTAGCACTATTTACTTCAGTTTTTCACTTCTTCATAAATGGTACTTTTTCATAAGAAAATTGATAATTATAAACTCTAGATCCATTTTTAATTGCTCTAGATATATGACTTTGATTACGAGCATTCGGAGCTATTTCATCTATACATTCTTTTAATGTATTAAACTCTTTAACAAAATCTCCGTTTGAATTGTACATATACACTTTCTTCTTTAGAATTTCTGGACATCCACCAGATCCTCCTAATTTTATATTATAGGTGTTTTGGTCTCTTACAAAAGATTCATTTACAATAGTCGCTTCTAATTTATAAGCTTCCTCTTTTGTGTCAAAAACTGCTAATGTTATTCTCCTAAAGGCATTTATTCCATATTTACACACAGCCCGTTTTAGAGGAGTTGTAGCTTTTTTGTAACTAGCTGGCCTATTAGTGTATATTCCATTTCCAATATAAAAATCCCAAACTTCTGGATTTTTAGTCATATGAACACCTATATAATATTTTTTACTGGTTATACAGTAAGTTAAATATACTAAATATTTCATTTTTTTGATAAGATTTTCTCCATTTCGAACATCTCTGCCCTACTCCCTTTCGGGATAGTCGTTGAACCTTACTTAGAGCTTCGCTATGCGATTGCTTTATCTAAGTCTTGGCTGCTGATTGTCCTATAAACGTATCAACTTTATAGGAGTTTCCAGCAATTAAAAGAATTTTCAACTATAACTCGCATTATAGTGGGGCCCACTAATATCGACCCTGTTTCATGCAATTCAGGCATATGATTCGTAATAAAACGAGTGTCAGTACCTACAATACTATCTACATCAAGTACTTCCTTATAGTCATTATCAATAACACGGCATACATATTCTACAACCGCGTCAGAACGACGTACTGGAGACAGCATAACCATACATTGCTGGCGGGTCTCTTCAATTACAAACACGTCATACATCTCGTAGTAACGCTCTGGGAAATGGAAAATAACCTCAGCACCATTCGAACCATCTCCTTCAACTGCAAGGATAGGAATTCTTTTAACAAAATTAACATCAATTTCCCACTCAAGTAAGAATGAATTAAGAGACTGAAATTTACTAGGCTTGCCCTTTTCCATTGTATAAACATTCATCAGTGCTTCAGTAAGACTTGTTGCAGTATACTGTTTATACAAATTAGATACAATACCTAAACGCTCAGGTTTATCACCTAGCCACTTATGAAAGTCTTCATAAGTTCTGGTTGAACCCATCTGAGCATGGGAAGAACTAAAACTTGTAATTCTCATATTTATTTAATTTTTAAGTTTATAATAAATTTTCACCATATTCTGTCTCCGCAGATTTATGGTGATTAGTAAAATTATCTTTTGACTTATTTTTATCTAAAGAGACAACAGTAGTCTGCGGCTTATTATCTACAGATTTTCTTGTATTTTTAAGCTGAGATTTCCAATAATTAGTAATATCTGAAATAGCTTCCTTTCCATAAAGTGCAAACCATGCAAGTTCTACTAATGTCTTTGGGTCATTTAAATCTTTAAAGAATTGTGTTGCACCGTTCTCGTCTTGATTTAAAATATACTTATAAATCTCTTCCTTCTCAGACTCTTCTATTTGCAGACTATCTGACTTGTTATCTTTATAATCCATAGGAATAGAATTAAAGTCATTTAGTTGACTTTCAAGAGAAGTTTTAAAATTATTAAATTGTTCCTCTTGTTCTTTTATTCTTTCTTTAGCTGTTTCTTCTTCTTGTGCTTTATATTGTTTACGAATTATATCAACCTTTTTCTTAAATAGTTCCTCATTCTCTTTAGCAATCTCCAAATCAGTTTTGATGTCATCTTCACTCATATCGCTGAATTTTGATTTTAAATCAGCAATATATAGTTCATCATCTGAATATTCATCTACACTGTATTGTTTTTCAATTGGACCATTTTCTTTAATATAATCTTCTACTGCTTTTTGAGAATAATAAGTAATTACATCCTGTATTGTTGCATTATTTGAACGCAAATAATTAATTACCTCTATTTCATCTTTGCTAAGATTTGGAGAAGTAAGTTCTTTAAGAATATTTATTTTTTCCTCTGAGTCTAAACTATCAAAATCTACTTCTTCCGTAGTACCGTCATCATTCTCATAAGTTACTTTACCATCTTTAAGACCATACTCACTTAAAAAGGATGTCAAAAAGTCGCTATTGTTACTAGTTTCTATATTTTTATCTTGATCCGATTCTTTAGGCTCTACTGGATCTGAATCATTACTTGAGTGACTAAGAAGATTTTCTCCTCCGATAGTATCTGCGGTAACTGGACTATCATTTTCAGGACTTGAAACTGAATTATCCTCTCCTGTTAATAGCTCGTCAAAGCTATCCGCATTAAATTCAAAATGATTTGGCATATTTTCTTATTTTTTCTTATTAATTGATTATTAATCTGTTTTGATATTTGTGGCAAATATAATATATTAATTCTTAATTTCCAAACACTTTATTAAATATTTTCTTTTATAATACATTTTTCTGGTATTTGAAATTTACCTTCAGCATCAATTGTAGCTTGATATTCTCCGCTTCCTATAGTAGCTGTTCCATCTGCATGAATTTTGATATGCCCAATGTTTAGATTACCCTTAGTATCTATTGTATAGTTTCCTATAGATATAGTACCATCATTATTTAAAACAATTGGGCCGATAGTAGCAGTTTTATCTGATTTAAATTGATAAGTTTCAGCACTTAAAATAGCTTCATTGGAATTAATATTTATCCACGGAGAGTAACTTATCTTACCGTCCACATCTTCTTTTTTAACCTTTCCAATAGCAGCCTCACCATCTGTGGTAAATTTATATGTAGAACTTGATAATACTCCATTGGTAGAATATTTATCGTTCTCATTACCAACAGTAATATATATCCATGGAGAGTAATTAACTTGCTCTTTTTCTGACCCGTCTTCTTCAGTAGTAGTTACCGTCTCTTCTGAGAGTCCTAATATTGAAGGAGTAAACATTTCACTGGATAATTGAATGTAAATATCTCCGTTAGATGTTTTTTTAACAATAGAAGTTCTAGTACTATTACTACTAAATGTATTAGTAACTAAAGAACTTGTCATCAACTCTCCTCTTGATAAATCAAAATACGTCGTTCCAGATTTATTTACTATTTTATCTACTACTAATGTTGGAAAAGACCAATTACCTTCAATCCTCTCATTAGAAGCCTTTTTAGTATAATCATGGGATGAATATCCAGATAAATATTCTGCATTTAGATTTTCTACTAAAGCATTAGAGTTAATAACTAATGGAGATTGAGAAGCATCTTCTAATTGTATATTAATAGGAGATTTAAAATCACTAACAGCTGAAGATAGAAGTTTAGTATAAGAATTATTAGAAGCTTGATAAAAACTACCAGAAGAGCTGTCTACAACAAGAGTTCCATCACCAGGATATTCTCCACTATATGTTTCAAGATTGTCAACTATTAATACTCCCTTTATATTGGAATTATTAGAGGTGTTAGACTTTTCTGAAGAATTAGGATTGTCTGTATCTCTAAAGTTTATCGGATAAAATCTATCTTTTACTTGAACATAAACTCTACCAGATGTCTGTAGAATCAAGTCTTTACCTTTATCTCCAACTTTAGAATTATTAGATAATGTTCCCATTAGTCTTTTAATATTTTCTCAACAAAATCTAGGATATTATCTGTAATTAACCCAGACTTATCTAGTTTATCAATAAGTGACTTTAACAAGTTAATCTCACTGTCTGTAAATTCTACTTCAATTGAAGGAGCTTCCGAAGATCATGTAATCCTACCATCTTCATTTTTGATATTAAGATCTTCAAGTTCTTCACTAGAAAAGTCAATTTTTTTACGAATATTTCTTTTTGAAATCATCTCAATTACAGAACCTTGTTCTGGTAGATTCATAAGTAGCATTAATCTAGTTGCTACATTTAAATTAAATTTACATGTGTCTTTACTCATATTAATTCTTATTTAAGTTAGATAATGATACAAAATTATATAATATTTAATAAATAACCAAATTTTTATATAAATATTACGTATAAATAAAAAAATGCCACATTTCTGTGGCATTATCTAACTTTTTATTTTTTATTATCTATCTCTCTAAATTCTATGACTAGCTTTTTTCGACAGTTATCACATAAGAATCGTTTAGCTACTTTAAACATAGCTTGCCCTATCTCGCCAGTTAAATATTGAAATTCTTCTCCTTGTGGGTGTATTCTTAGAGCAGAACATATGTGCATAGCTAAATGTCCTTTTTCATGATCAAAAGTATTTTGAAATTCTTCAGCAGATGTTGTTAATCCGATAACAACCACAGAACACCTATGTTTAAAATTTGAGTAAGTAATTCCTGTATTATATTGCCCACTTCTTAACAAATCTTCTGCTTTTACAAGCTCTGATCAACTACACCCGATTGATTCTAACTCTTCTAAAATTTCATCTGCATAATAAGTATCTACTGCATAATATACAGTTACATGCCAGTCTCAATCTTCTAAATAAATATTCTGTACTATCATACTAAATCATATCTTCTCACATTATTGGAGTGCCCTTTCCAATGCAATCTGCGTAAAATCGAGTCATTGGTAATCCATCATATCCATCAGGATCATCAATATAATCTTTTACATAAAGTAATAAACAACGTTCGTCTATAATTGATGATCCTAAATAGTCAGATTTACCCATGTGATATACAAACATTACATCATATCCAACACAGTTATCAACTGTTATTCCATAGTTTTTAAACTGTTGTTTAATTTCTTCTTTTGGAGTAATTGAAATATGTTCTTTCTTTCCATCAGAATTAAGTTTTCACATGTTAGATATAGCTCACTCACAAAGTTTCTTATTAAAATGTCATCCATTTTGTGATAAATACTCTTCCATACCTGATGGCATTTTGTCTCTTATATCTAGTCTATTTCTATTCATAACTACCGACCTCCACGATAACTAGAACGATACGAAGATCTATAACCTGATCGTTCTCCCATCATTTCTTCCATAGCTTTGTCATATCCGTCCTCGTAGCCACATTCGTATGCCTCTTTTTCAATCTTCTCAATCTTCTCTGATCTATCACGCATACCCATTCGATAATCCATTTCTCTATCGCGGCCTTCTCTAATTTCTCAAACTCTCATATGTTATTCCTTATTTAGTTGTGATATTAGTTTCTTGTTCATAGACATTAACTCAGTAATACTTTTTGCCATTTCCCCCATCTGCGTTTTAAGCGAATTAATTTCCAATTGTTGCTGTTGCTTCTCTGCAAATTCAGGATTTAATTCTGACAAAATTTTATCACAGTTTGAGATCATTTCCTTATGAAAATCTATACTATTAATAATTGCAATACTTTTCTGCTTCAAAGAAGAAATTTCTGAATTCATAGCTTCTCTATTATCTGACAGAACAATATTACTATTATTAAAATCTGCAATATCTAAATTTGCTGGAATCTTTTGATATGTAATATCTTGATTATTAACTTTAACTACAATATCTACTACCATTTCCTGAGGCTGCCCAAACATCGGTTGTACAGGGTACTTTGGCATTGGGGTTGATACACTAACGACAGAGCCTGTTTCTAATACAGCTCTATCCTTGTGTAATATAAATACTTGGTTATTTGGTCTAAGTGATTGAAACATAATTAAGCAATTCCTGTTAATAAAACTAATTTATCTGACTCACGATCGTACATTGCTAAATAAATACCTGGTCCAGGCCAAGTAGCAGTAGTAACTGCAGTCGTTGTATTTGACTCATACACAGTTTGAGTTGAATTAGCTACTCCAGCTGTTACAAACTGAATATCTACCGCTGTTGTTGGAGCTGTAAATGTACTTGTTATTTTAACAAGTATGAGCCCAGAAAAATTTCCTCGTACAAACGGATGTTTATTAAATGAAAAAGTCGCTGCAGTAGTTGTAAGAGTAACTCCTGTATCTTCAATACAAGGAATACCTCCCTGATTTACAAATCGTAATATTGTATTAGCCATATTATTTTAATTTTTAGGCCCAAATACTACCATTATTCCAAAATCCACTGCCATAACCAAGTGCATTTAAACCAAATTGAGCTGCAACACAAGTTGGTACACCAACTACTGGAGAATATGGAACAGATACTGATTCGGGCAATTTACACTTAATACTATCTACTTCTCTTTGAAGTGCTACTAGAGCCGCATTCACAGGAGCAATAGTCTGAGTTTGGTAAGCTTGAATAGCACTTGTTTGATGTTCTTGACTTAGCTGATTAATTAAAGCAGATTTATCCTCACGAAGAGCATCAATTTTATTCTGCATCTCACGCATTTCTAGCTGACAGAACTTGTCATTAATTAATGTTGTCTGCTGATCTATTTTACTGCCAAGAATATTTGTTTGGTTCAAAGTAGCTAATTGGTTATCATAGCCCTGTTTTGTTATTGCTTCACGGACATCGCAGCAGCATGAAGCTAACTGAGAAGCAATCTGACAATTACCTGCCTGTATAGCATTAATAATCTGCTGGCCACTCATACCAACTTGATTACCTACAGACTGAATCTGACTCTGAACAGAATTAATTGCAGTTTGTACTGCATTAATATCACAATTAAGTGTGCTAGCTAGCTGACTAATTGCATTTCCATTTCCATTAATAGCTTGTAACAACATCTCTCTACCATAATCATTATTAAGCTGATTTCCTAAGCCACCAGCACCATTATTACCTCATCCATTACCTCCTCAACCCATAAGGAAGAATAGGAAAATTACCCAAATGAATCAGCCTCCCTCGCCAAATCCATCATTATTACGGCCTTGCATTGCTAATAGAACGTTTGGATCTACTCCTCTTTGTGAAAGCATAGGACCTAAAAGGCCTAAAATACCATTACCTGCACCTTCACCAAACACATAAGTTTTTTCCTCTGCCATATTAAAAAATACTTAAATTGTTAAACATTTAATTTTTTGTTTCGTTGATCAACAATACAAAGATATAATCACAATAACGTAAAACATAACGTTACTATACAAAATAAAAAATCCTCTTAAGTTTCTCAACTTAAGAGGATTACAACCAAAGAATAGTTAGCGTCATGTTACTAATTATTTTCTTTAAATTTATCTAAATCTTTCTTATAAAAGAATAACTCTTTAAATCCTTGTTGTTTTCTTCCTTTTGGAATTTTGCCTGCACGAACATAATTATCAAAAGTAGCTCTGCTGATGTTTAAGTACTTACAAGCTTGATATTTACTAAGCTTTTCATTCTTATTACTTATAAAGGACAAATAGTCAATAACTTCTTCACACTCCTTTGCACTTAAATTTGAATTGCCTGTGTCAATATCATTAATAATTTTCAACAATAATTCTTTAATAATAGATAATATATTAATTATTAGGGTTATATAGGGCACATGTAATTAATACCATTGGATTGTTTGAATCATCTTCAATCCTTTTTACAGTATAAACTTTTCTTTGAGTAGATGTCCCTGCTAAATCACTAGCATTGTTTATAATATATATATTAGTTCCTGAAAAATTAACTGTACAATCTCCTCTGACAACTACTATGGCCTCAGATCTAGAGGCTGTTAGATTAGAAACATTGATTGTGTGGGCTGTTTCTGTAACCTCAATAAATGTTCCAGGATCACCTGCAGACAAACTAATACCTAATAATTTTTCATATCTATTATCTAGGGGAGGATTTAAATCAATATCCACTTTTGCAACAGTTGGGTCATAAACTTTAGTAAGTTCTCCAGCAGAAATATGTAAAGACTTAAATACAGGAGTTGCAGTAAGGTCGTTATAAGATCCACTTTTAGCTACATCTGCTAGTCCATCTATTCCTGTAGCAGGTATTCTAATATCCTTACCAATAACTCCTAATTGATAGGAAGTCATTTCTGAGGGTACAAATGCAATTCGATCCTCACTAGCTACTTGATTTACTGTTGGCACGTGATCATAATTTGATTTATGACCAATTAATAATTTCAAATCACCAGTATTATTTTCAACCGTAGTAGCTAAGTAATTATCAGCTCCACTAACAGAAATTGTATGATTTTGAGAATTAATAGAAATAGGATTCCCTGAATCTCCCCTAATATCTATAGAATTAACATAATCAAGTTCTAATACTTGTTGGGTTAGTTCATCTATACTATCAGATAGTTGTGTAACATTAGTCTTAAGAGTTGATATATCAGATATTGGAATATTAGAAGCTGAAACAGATTTTGTACCTTCGCCTATTACTAACATATTATTTGCTAAATCTCCAACTGCAACTACATCCCCTTCTCCAAGTTCTGCTATCTCATCTTTTGTAACATAGTTGTTTAATGTAGAAGTATCTACTTTAGAAGATAGTGCGTTGTTAATAACTTTATTCTGAACAGGGTTCTCAGAAGTGCTGTTTAATTCTGAATCTACTATTATTGGAGTTGGCATATCAGTAATTTGAGATACTGTATGAGTATGATTTAATCTGGCGAATGAGTCAGGATTATATCCAGAGTCTTTAATAATTTTTCCACTGTTATTATTAAAAGAAGCAAAATTATTATTAATAGCCGAAGTAGGACCTGTAACATCCCCCATACCAGCCTGTGCAGAATCAGCAGGAATATATCCTAAAATATCTGTAATATCTGTTGAGGTTACATTTAAATCAGTTAGTGTCTTAGGAACATCTGATAACTTTGCTAAATTTCCAATTAATACTCCAGAATCTTTAATGACTTTACCTTGACCATTAGAAGTAATTACTCTATCTGCTGTCGAAAATTCAGCAGCTGCCGTTACATCTCCATAACCACTTTCACTAAGTCTCTCGTCTACTTCTTCTTTTGTATATACTGAAATACTTTTAGAAGCTACTAATTTATGCTTATTAACAGAATCAACTGCTAATTCTGTAATTACATTACCACTACCACTTAATACTATATTAACATCAGGAATACTAGGAATATCTTCCCTAACATTTTGAATCTGAGAATCAACTTGATCCTTTGTATAATAGTTAGTCAAATCAATAGAGGTATCCCCAATTTTTTCTCAGTTGTTTTCAATATAAATATATTCATCATGAACATCTGTCCCTGATCCTTTCTTTTTGACTAAGTATATGATATTACTCTTAATATCACTAGATGGTAATACATCAACTACTAAGAATTGTATATTAGCTAAATTATCAATTATACCTTTTAAAATTTTACCTTGTTTCGCAGATAGTGATTTATTAACATCATCTGATAATAAATTATCAACTATAGAGCTCTTGATCTGATTACTTATTTCAACATCGATAATATTTTCAATAGATCCTGATAAACTAGCATCTAAACTATCAATAGCATCTTTTACTCCTCCAGAAGTTACTAAGTTATTACTTCCTTTAGTAGGAGTGTTGTCTATAGTTTCTAATTTATTAACAACTTCAGGAATTTGAAGAAGAGTATTGTTATACTCTTCTTCTGATCCTTCATATCCATGCTCTACTGCAATATCATATGCGTCTTTTCCATTTTTTCCAGGAGCCCCAACTGTTCCAGGGAAAATAACTCATTTATTTTTATTTTTATCAAAATATTTTACACTCATAACTAATTATATTAAGAAGCTTTATATACAGCACAGTTTACAGCAACTAGAGTTGGTGTTATTCTTGAGAAAACATAAACTCTATATGTTCCTGCATCTCCAGTTAACGGAATATCTTTTTGTACTTTTAACATTGAGTTTGAACTAAAAGTAACAGGATATGCGCTTTCAACTACTACCATAGACGTTTCAATTATCTCTGTATCATTAATGCTTTCTATACTACTTCAGTCAGCTGTATTTAAAGATAGATTAATACTTGTCGCCCATAGTGAACCTGTGTTATGATAATAACATATACCTTTTTTAACAGAAATTGACGGATCACTCCCATATGCTTGTCTAGTTAGGTTAGTTTGTCGATTTCTAGGAATTGTAATCTCTTCTGTCTTTGATCCATTATATGTTATATTCGTAGATCCACTATGTATAGTTAATGCTCCTGTAACCATATTTGCCTTACTAGCGGTTCCACTAAATACTCCATCTTGTATATATGTATCCCCATCGTATCCAAAATATACAATATTGTTATCTGGAGCTATATACACATTGCTATCTGAAACAATAGCTAGTCCATCATACCCAAAGGCCTTCCCGTCTATAATACCTCTACTAACACTCCCGCTTAATCCAACAAATACTCCATTATTAAAGTATTTCTCGCCGCTTATTTCTTGTGCTTCAGTAGTTATAACACCAGAATTACTTAGACTAGCTATAGGTATAGAGCCAAACGAAACAGCACTCATTCCAGTACCAGTTAGTGAACCTGTTGGACCTTTACTGGTTCCATTTGTTCATGTAAATGTTGTTGGATAATAGTTTGTATTTGTATCTGTTCAAGGTACACTTACACCTAAATATCCATCTTTATCTAGTTGAACTGCATATACTTTTCCAGATACAGTAGAAGCATTTTGAGAACTTAGTGACATCTGTGTACTAGATCTCAAACTTAAATCTAACGTGCCACTCCCAGTTATTAGCTTTGGTTTCATACCAAGACCTGCATTAATCTGTGTTATAGTGCCAGTTCCCTTTTCTCAAGGCACATTTACATAAGCTTTACCATTACTATCTAATTGTACTGCATAACTTTTATCAGCTGCTTGATACCCTATTTTTATTCCTCCATAAGAGCCTGAGGTTGCTTCTGGAATACCCTTTAAATATCCTGCGGAAGCATGATTTCCTCAACTATAAGCTGTATTAAGATTACTTTTATCAGTAGCAGTCATTACTCCTGCTGTAGTTGTTGTTGCAGCAGGAATAGTTACACCAGATGATTCTAAACTTGGAGAACCAAAAGCACTTGCACTCGTAGCTGTGGATCTTCCTATTTGCTTTAACTTAATTTTTACTGTACTTGTAGTAGTAGTTGCATTTGCATCTGCCCCTGTAATTAAGTACTGTCCAAGTGAAGTAATTACAGAACCTTGACTACTAATATTAGTACTTAATCCTGATATATTATTTGTTACCCATTCTTGTGTTGCTATTATTTTACCTCGTATATAAGCGTTTCCGTCATCTCTAATTGATAGTTTATAGCTATTAGATTGATCAGATTTTCTATGTAACATAAAGGTCTCAATGTAATCAGTAGTTTCATTAGTAGTTCCAAATGAAGAAACATATACTCCTTTATTCTTCAATACTAAATAAACACCATCAGTACTATTATTAGTATTATCAATATATATTGGGTTAGGATGGGGTGCTGCAAATGTTGTAGATTCATTAAAATTTCCATGAAGAGTAGTAGCATATATGTCCTTAAATTTCTTACCACTCTCTCCAATATTTGAAACTCCATTGTTTACGGGATTAATGTGACCACTAACCCTTAAACTTCCAGAAATTGTACCTCCTGTTAATGGTAGATATCCTAAACTATCTAAGGATGCTCAGTTAGGAGCATTATTACCATTAGATACAAGAATCTGCCCACTAGTACCACCTGAAGTAGGAGCGTAAAGTCTAACCTCAACACTATCTGATGAATAAAAATTATTTATAGTACCGTTTACAACTAGTTGTTTAGTTTTAAGATCTTTTAGAGATCCATCTCCCATTGTTACATTAGTACTAGTACCCCCATTACTGATAAATTTTCAAGCCGATACACTTCCTGGAAAAGAAACATTTTGAGCATTATCTCAAGAATATATTTGACCCACCTTAGCTGTATTATTAGGCATTCTCCAGCCATAAGTACCATATCCAGAAATTCTATAGACTGTCAATTGTCCACCATGGTTCTCACTAACACTTCTAGTTGAAAATGTAAACCTTAGTTTCGAATATTGAGAAGCTGTACGTGGGGAATTGTTATAATATATAGAAGATGTCAAAGCTCTAAAATTAGGTCCCGATCACCCCTGTAAAACAGCATCCTGAGATATTATATCTCAAGATTCAGAACTAGGATTATATGCTTCTATAAAGCAATTATAACCAGAGCCGTTAGTAGACACATATATATATATTCAATCAATAGTACAATACCTGTCACTATTATTTATAGTAAGTCTATATTGAGTGGTTGTGCTAACATCTTCTGTATCTATTAATTTTAGACCATACTTATTATCTTGTGAAGTAAATAAACTTATAAGTCTACTACTCCCCTGAGGATCTTCGGTTCATGATTCTCCGTTGTTTTTACTTATTTCTCCATATAAATCAGTGCTCTTTATAAACGCTAATTTATCAGAACGGTACTCCCCAATATATGAAGTAATTCCATATGGTACAGTATTAGAAGTCGCAGTATCAACAGTAGGTCCTCCTATACTAGTTATAGGTACTTTTCCCCATTCAGGAGTTGATGATCCATTTGAAATTAATACTTGTCCTGCTGTTCCAGGAGTTGATGGTCCATACAATAATTTGGAAGATCCATTTGAACATAGTACCCTGTGTCCATGATTTTCCGAAGTTTTAAAACCTTTTGCTGTTATGTATGTAAGATTACTGGCCCCATCTCCAAATTGGTATTCTGTTATAGTGTTGTCAGTATTTTGACCCCCAGCAGAGTTTTTATAATTAATTACTAGCCTTCCTCCTTTAAATGTCTGGGGTATATAGTTAAATTCATCTGACGTTACTGTATTCATATCTAGGAAAGTTAATTTCCTAAATGTTGGTACCCCAGATGTGCCACTTGGAGCTGCTCATACTGTATTAGCGTTTTGTGTACTTAAAGATGATCCTAATTCTGCATTTCCTGTAAGTGTACTTCCAGAATTAATGAATATGGAACTTGGCAGTACTAACTTAACCGAGTTAACTAAATCAGGTTTACCTGTCACTCCCGACCACGGCACACTAGATGCTGCTCCTGCTGTATAAATAGAGTAGCCATCTTCACTATTTAATTTAGAAGAATCAATAACAAAATACATGTGACCTGTATCTTTCTCTTTAACAGTATCGCCTTCTTGTACTTGTTCAGTGGTTAAAGCTAGTCTTGCTGCTTTATTTGCAACTATTACTAAACGCTCCAGTGCTCCCTTAGGCAATCTCTCAATATCAATAACTCCCGAGGTAATTTTACCAGCATCTATACCATTAGCAACCCCTATATCTATAATATGTCCTTTCTCATCCTTAGTAATAGAATTTATAATAGTTCCAGATGTAGCACTTCCTCCAACAGGAGTATAGTGATTAGCAGCACTAGTAACCTTACTATCTGGAGTGTCTATATTACCTGATCCTAGTATAGCAGTACCATTAATAGTTTTAATATTAGTCCCAGAAACTAACTCTTCTTGTAATTCTTTATCATAAGTTTCTACCATAACTGGTTGATTTTCTATAATATGTGCCGTCAGAGTTATGTTATTAGTTTCTGATAAATATGTTGCATAAGCAATAAAGATTCTCTGAGATTCTGAAGAGGCATACTGTCAATAATTAGAGGTTAACGTCATTTCAGTAGTTTTAATTCTAATTAAAACAGCTCTATTATTTGCCGCAGCTTCTGCAACTCTATTAAAATCTGTCTCATTTGGTATTTGCTCATGTTCTACTGTAATAGAAGGAACATCGCCTACATTAATATTACCTTCCCCTAATAAAGAAAGATTGTTAATTGTTCTAATTGATTCTCCACTAACAAGAGTATCCTGTTTGGTATTATCTGAAGGATGCACATGGTCTTCACGTGCATATTTATTAGATGATCCTACAGCAGCTGTACCATCCATTTTAGGAGCCACAGTAGCAGGATCTGGAATTTCAGAGTCATTAGCAAGATTAATTGTAGCTCCTGCTGTAAATTTTTTTGTATCTGTATTATATATATATTCTCTAATAGAATCTTTATAGAATATATATCATTTCTTATCATTAATTGTACCTAATATACCATGAACAGTAGTCCCAGAGGACATGTCAAATATATCCCCAACCTTACCATTATTATAAGCTAATGTTGCATAGTCAGAGTTGTCTATTAGGCTTGAAATAGCCCATTTATTACTAGACTTATAAAATTGTCCATGAGTATAAATTTCTTTTGTTTCTTTTATAAAAGTTGTATAATTATATAAATCGTCCGCATGTGTTTCTAAATATGAATTAAATGCAGCCCTAGTTTTAAAATGGATAAATTTATTTCTAATTGCCATAATATACTAGTATAAAAAAAAGAAGGGGACAGGGATACAGTTCCTATCCCCAGTTATTATTAATTAAATTCAGCCCATACCATTAGATTATCAGCATACTCTTTTGCAGACTTAAGAGCAGAATCTGCGGAACCAGCAGTGTCAAATGCAGAGGTTTCAGTATATGCTGAGGAGCCTAGACCTTTGACAAATACATTAGATCCTTTGACAGCAATTGTACCATTAACTGAACCAGAAGTAATACTGGAACTCTGAAGAGCCGTATCAGCTTTAGCACCTTGTGCAGCGGTAGCAACCCCAATAACAGCAGCTTGGAGCTCATTGTCTGACATTGTTAAATTAACCGCAGGAGCAGTAGCAGCTTGTCCTCCTCTAACAGTAATAGCGCCAGTTTTTCCACCAAATGACTGTACTCCAGATGCAGCTGCCTGGACAATTCTTCCATCAATAGCTTCAATAGCTTCCTGAAGATTATTAGTGCTGTATGTTCCATCACCTCCAACTAGAATATCTGTACCAGCAAGTACTACATCAGCTGATAGTGATTTACTATTAACGGTTCTTGTAGTTGGGACCTTTCCATTAAGAGCAGTATCAAGTCCTGAGATTTTAGAAGTAGCTAAAGTAGGAATATCGCCTGCTACAAGAGCTCTACGAGAAACAGTAATAATACCATCAGTTTCAGAAACTGCAGAAACAACTTGTCCAGTGACAGCTGTATCAGCTTTATCTAAAGTTCCAATCTTAGTGCTAATTTCACTTGTAACTGCGGTTTTAGTAGCATATGTATTAGCTACATCAGCTGATTTAGCATAAGCAGATAGATCAATTGTTCCACCTAGCTTATCCCACATTTTTGTTTGATTTCCTGCACCAGCTTTAATTGCTACAAAGTTTGAACCAGCTTCAAAAGCTTCTTCATTTAGAGTACCTGCAGCAACTACATTATAAACATCACCAATAACAACTCCTGTAAGAGCAGTAAGAGCTGAAGCATCATCTACAGATCCCTTCATCTTGTATACACTACCAACAGCAGAAGCTACTTTATCGTCAACTTCTTTTTTAGTGTACGTAGTAGCTTGAGGAGCTGCTGCATCAGCTGTAGCTTTAACTGCGTTAAGAGCAGCTGTAGTGGCTTTATCAGCTAAGTCTGTAGTCAGACTAGTTACTTTACTTTGAGGAATTTCTCCTACAGCAAATGTAACAGTACTAGTTCCAGATTGAGTAACTGTTGTGCCATCTCCCTTATAAACAATAGCGGCAGGAATTTTGCTAATCTCAGTGTCTGTATATGATTTAGCTGAACTAATTGCAGACGATTTTGCTTCATCTGTATATTTCTTCAGTCCATAATAACTCTGTACAGTTGAGGCATCTTCAGATGCTCCAATATTTAATTTCTTTGCTAACTCACCAGTAACTGCAGAAGCTGAGGCTACATCTGATAGATTTAGAGAAATCTCTTCTCCACTTTCGTTAATAATTTTAAGAGTTTTTGTCTTCTCATCTCAACTCGCAGATTTTACACCATCACCAAATTTATCAACATCAGTAGCACTTGTTGCTACTTTAATCATACCTGTTGATGTTTCAAAATATATTCTACCTGCTACAAGATCACTTGTTGGAACTGTTGTAATTTTTTGAAAACTTAATTGCATATTTTTTTTAAATTTACCCCCCCCTCTAATTTTCATGAGGGAGTGGGAAAGGTTATTTACTCAATTTCCATTCAATACAAATCAAGCTTGTTATCTTCTCCAATTTGGATAGCTGAACTTGATGACACTAATTTAGATATATTTACAGCTAAACCTCTAGAAGTACCTGTACCTGTAACAGTAACAGTCTCATCAGGGCTAGTTAATGATGTAATACCACCTGCAACAGCGGTTCTAATACTATCACTAAGAGCTTGCATACCAGCAGCAATTGTTTGATCTGCCCCAATTTCTGCACCGCCAGTAATAGCAACTCCAACCTTTACGGTTGAGCCTTTTACTCCACTAAGATCTAACTTAAGACCTTCGGCTGATTTTGATAGGGCTGCATCTGAAGCTGGATCTAACTTAACATCAATAACATTTTCCTCTGTAATTGAAACAGCTTGACCCTCAGTAAGAGCTTCTTGCTTACCTCCAACAGATGTTTGTAGACTTTCGATATTAGATTTATTAGTTCTAATTTGATTTAAATCTGTATCTGAGATTAAACCTGATCCTTCAACTTTATCAACTTTGTTATTAAGTTGATTAGTAACAGTAGCAATCTGTCCTTCTAAAGCTGTATCCGCTGCCTTAAGCTCTGTTTTTGCTGCAGAAATTGCATCATCTACTTGTGACTTTGTATAATAACCTGAAAGATCTACTGTACCTCCCAGAGGATCCCATTTAGCTCCATCCCAGGCATAATTTGTACCTGCAGGCGTGCCCTCATGAGCAGCTACTACATTCCAAACATCACCTTTCTTATTTCCTTCTGAAGGAAGTGCATCATAGGTATCTTTAGTACCCTTATAGTCAAGAGCTGCAGCGACTGAAGCTTTCAGTTCATCTACAAGAGTTTTTAAAGCCTTACCTTGTGCTGCAGAAAGAGCAGCATCTGTTCTATCACTTTCAAGTGAATTAATAATATCAACTACTTTTCCTGTAGCAACAGTTTCCCAAACACGATTAGATCCGTCAGGATCAAATCCTTTAAGAATATATGCGGTCTTATTTTCTTTTACATAAACGAAAAGACCTTCTACCAACCGAATTGTTGGCATTGCATCACGATCAGCTACCGTAGCTTGAATCGTTCTGTTATCTAATGGTAGATTCGCACCTAAATCAAAACCTGAACCTACCGAAATACCTTTACCAAAATATTCTGCCATGATTAGTTAAAGTTTACATAGTAAGTACCAGGTTGCGTCATCTTACCAGATAAATATACTGTGTAATTAACAGCTTGACCATCTAAACCAGTAACTGAAACGGTACTAGTTGTATATGTACTAGTAACATCAAAGTTATTACTGTCTTTAATATTTGAAACTGCCCACCCTTTTGGAGCTGCAAAACAGATATATTGTTCAGAAATAGGACCAGAAACTTTAATAGCCTTCTTTGCAGAAACTGTTTTGGTCATTCCCTTAATAACATCTTCTGTAATTGCATTTGTAGAAACTAAGCCTGAGTAAGCTGCACGATATCCTGATACAGTTACTTTTCCAGAATCTACATTTCCAGCAGCAAGAGGAGTTTGATAGTTGTTTCCCTTTGAATCTTTAGGTTGAGGACCCTCTGCATAAGATGCACGATAGTAATAATCCATTGCACCAGCTGTTACTTTTGATGGAAGAGATTCAACTTTAGTTGAGCCATAAAGAATCTTAGAAGCTTCTACATCCTGTGCGCCAGCTCTATTATTCTGTTTCTTTCCAGCCAAAGTAATTGCTCCAGGATTAAATCCTACATTAAAGTTTGCTGCAGTAGGAGCATCAGCTCCAATCTCTTGAATATTTGAATAACTCTTTAAAGAGATACTTGCAGAAGGAGCAGTAAATGTAGGATTAACTGTTGGGAAGATAAGAGTATCAAAGATTTCATCATAACTCTTACCTGTAAGTTGTTTCACAGTTGTACCTGCCGCAATACCTCCAAGTTTCTCTACAGTTGCTACTGTAGGATCTAATGAAGATTCGTAAGAACCACTTGCTGTAGGATCTAGACTATTAAGTTTAGCTTTGTCCTCTTTTGACATTAAACCGTCGACCAAAGAACTTGCTTTCACAAAGTCTAAATTCTTAGTGGATAAATCTGTATATGTAATTACAATACCGTTGCCATTTTCATTTAATGTTACATCAGATACTTTCTTACTAGAATCACCTCCATACTCGGAGCCGTTCATCATAATTTTATGAGTATCTGTTGTAAAGAAAATACCATCAGCATGGGTTACAGGATTATAAGCAGAACTAAGTCCTCTATAAAATTTTATACTTGTCATTATTTAAAATTTAATTAATAACATCGTTTCACACCATAGACGATGTGTCTTGGATTAACTTTTCTAAATCTTGTTTAATTTTATCTACTTCAATTTTAGTATAATAACTAGATAAATCGACTACGGTAGATCCTGAACCTCATTTTTCTCACATTCATTTACCAACTTCAGGAGACTGTACTGCATAATACTCTTCAAAAGTATCATCACTAGTTCCAGTTGTTGATCTAACTAGCCACAGCTCATTTTGATGACTAGATGCATCAGTTTTGAGAAAATCCTCTAATGTTCTTTGCCAAAATTTAATGGTTAAGTTAGAAACATTAGCAAAGGTATTTCTAAAAGCATCCTCACTTAATTGACCCCCCGCCTCCTTATAAGCATTGAATACAAATTCAAATGAGCTAAATTCATCTAAACTATAATCAAATGGATCATACCATATTTTATCTCTATCTTCAACTTGGATAGTCTTATCAGGATTATCTGGGTCTCTAACTTCCATTACTGGATGATTACCCTCTCCTGGTTTAACTTCCTCAGTACTTATTCATATATTTTCATCTCCTCTAAGTTCATCTAGATAACATAGAGTAGTTCATTCACTAACTGCAACTCCATCATAACCTCATACTATACGATCATCTCGTCTAGTATTATTTTGAGCGTTTGGGTGTTCTGCAACATCAAAAACTCTCAATAATTTTGGGGATTTCCCTCCAACACTTCCTAGATTCACTCAGTCTGAATCTTCATCAATAGATCAATATAAATCTATAGATCTAGTACTCTCATTCCTTATAAGTTTAAAAAGAGGGGTAGGACCTGCTTCTCCTTTTTCTCCCTGATCTCCTTTCTCTCCTTTTTCTCCCTTATTCCCCTTAAGACCTGTTTTTCCTTGAGGGATTCCTAAAGTTAAAGTATAAGTTGTAGATTCACTTCCTGGAGTATCTGCAGATATTTCTGCATATCCGCTATCATCAGGAGACAAGGTAATAGTATTAACCTTACTAAATATTCAATCATTACCCTTTTCACCTTTTTCTCCAGGTTCCCCCTTTAAGTTACTACAATCTACTTTAATAGTTTCTTTTCCTTGTAAAGATTTAAATACTATGTAGTTATTATCAAGCTCTGGTTGTGGGACATAAGTATCACCATCTTTTCCATTTGTTCCATTCTTTCCATCTTTACCATCTCTTCCATCTTTACCATCTTCCCCTTTTATATTTACAGGATTAATACTTTCTATATTATCAGATATAACTCAAGAAAGTTCTCCAGTAGATGTATTATAGTTAGGGATATATACTTTTCCTCCAGGTCCTGGAGTTCCAGCCAATATAAAATCTCAATATTCAGATTTTACTCCAGTTGGCTGATTTGAATCTTTTGGATCTTCAAATAGTAGCTCAGGTCTGTTACTATTACTAGAAAGATGTGTTCTACGGCATACTAATAAAGTTCCTTTATAAGATACAAAGTCAGTAATATAATTATCATTAAAATAATTTATTCCAGGGTGCCATTCTTTAGCAAAGTTAAAAGACTTGCCTTTGTAATACTCTCTAGATTCAGTAATCCTACTACGTTCAATTGAATTTTGAAGATCAATATCTGGTTTAATATTTTTCATTCCTTAAAATATATTATTTTACTGGGTTAACATCAAGAACTTTAGAAACTAGAAAAGACCCAGCTTTTGTAAAAGTAAGACCCCCATATTGTATACCCTGTCCTGATTGATGGCAAACAATTAATACAAAATCATTAACATTAGATATATTTAGTATACCAGATATACCTCTATAAGCAGTTGTTCCATCTTCTGTATCTGCAACATCAAAGATAGAAGTATAAGTGCTATAAAGTGAGTCTCCTAAATATTTAATTGGCACAAATGAATATGATAAAGTTCTGCCCGCTCCTAGGTATATTTCAGATATTGTACTTCTTATAGTACCATTTTGATATGTTACAAAGTTTATTATACCATTACTACTCTCTGTACTTTCTGCTGGAGATATTACAACATAATCTTCATCATTTTCTTCTAGTCCATTTAAATATGTACAATTATCAATAGAACCCTTAATAACTCCCTTAGTAATAGGTAGGTACTCCTCTGATAAAGCGAACTTATATATATTGCCATTTGCTAATCCTTCTTCATCTGCTAAAATTGAAATACAAGGTGTGGAAATATAGTTACTATATCTAGATGGAGAGATCATATCTGGGATTATATTAATACCTCCTTCAATAGTCATTAACGTTTTTGAATTAAAGGAATCTGAATATTTAAATGTACATTGGCCAAAGTTTAATGAACATTCTCCCGTTCTTAAATTTATATAGTAAGCAGGGTATCATTTGGATAGATCTTCGGGATCAAACTTATTGTAATTTGTAGTTATTCCTGTTGACTCCTTACCAGTTTGACTAAACATATAATCTCCATTAAAAACAGCTGATCCAACAAGAGAGTTGGGGAAAATAGACACATCCGCAAAAATTGCCTCAAAGTGGTTAAATTTAGTCCAATAATGCTCTTCATTATCAATTGATTCAACTGGAGACCAATTATTATGATCAGTTCCTGTTCAACTGGTAACTGCTGATAATAAATAGTATCCAGATTTACTAGATTCTGAATTATAGACATAGACATAAGGAGCACTTTCTTCAGTAGTACTATATGTAGTATTTATATCATAAACACCTGCTGGATAAATCAGTTGACCTTTTTTACCTGCTTCTCCATTTACTCCTGCAGGCCCATTAAACAATGCAGGATCACTTCAACTACCATCAAGTTGCCCATCTCGATCCTCATTATTTAAATATTTTATTCTACCCTGTATAAATCATAATCTAGGATAATCTTCTGTAGTTGAGGGAGGAGTAACAGTTCATCCTTGACTTGCAGTATCTAATGTATTTGTTGGTTTAGCATTACTTGGCTCTGTGTCAGTACCATTACAAAATCTCATAACAATACCCACACCTGGAGTACCTGATGCTCCTGTAGATCCAATAGGACCTTGAGGACCCTGTTCTCCTGTAATACATACAGGAGTTGCTCATTCTTCCCCTAATACAATAGAATCATCTTTAGAATTCTTTTTAATAAAAGTCATTCAGAGAAATTCTCCAGAATTAATTACGGGCCATTGATCGCTTCAATTACTACCAGGATTAGAACTTTGTTTGTTAATTGATGGCACTTCACTTTTGGAAGAGCTTTTTGCAAATTTATAATCTGTATAAATCCCATCAGTTCCATTAGTTCCGTCTTCACCATCTTGTCCCTTTTCTCCCGTAATTCGTTGTGGAGCGGATCATTCTCCAACCACTTTTTGAGTAACTCCACTAATTAATGCTTTAGACATTCATCAAGTACCATCTGATGATGTTGGTGCATCAGATCATCCTGTGGGGACAGGATCAGTGCCTGTAGGAGTATCTGGCGTAGAGGAACTGTTTTTAAATACATAAGAAGTTCAATTACCAGCAGCTCCAGTAGCTCCTGGTTCACCATTTTCACCACTAATACATACTGGAGTAGATCAATTTCTAAACAAAGTATCATTAGGATTAATAACTGCTGTTGTCATCCATAAGTATTGAGAGTTACTCTTAGTTGGAGGTGTTAAAGACCATCCCTCTGGAGTTCTTACTGTATTTGATAGACTTGGAGGAGTAATATTACTACTATTTACAGCAAATCTAAACTCAGTAAATTTTCCATCTTGAGCAGTACCATTAACTCCATCTTGTCCTTTTTGTAATTTAAATGAAAACTGAAATTCATTAGAGTCACTTAAAGTTACAGTAGCTTCTGGAGCATCCTCCGTACTAGTAGTACTCAATACTTTTGCAGAAAACGTTGGGAGCTCTCCTCCAGAAGTATTTATAGTTTTTCAAATAGTATCATAATCAGAATTGGACTGTTTTACTAGTACCTGATTTGTATTACCCCCACTTGGCACTCCCTTACCAGGGTCTCCTGGTATTCCTTGTATTCCAGTTTCACCTTGATCTCCTTTAACATTTCCTAAGTCCTTCCATTTTTCATTACAAAAAACTCAAAGATGGCCGTCTTCTAGTTTGAAATCAATATTTAATTGACCTGTTTCAATTGATCCTCCTCCCATTATAAATTCCCAAACAGGAGAGTCATTAATTCCAACAATTAAGTTATTATTAATAACAAGAGATGGTTCATTATCAACAGAGGAAATATGACTTCTTGTACATCTAAGAAGAGCCCCTTTATATGATACAAAATCAATAAAGTCCTCATTGTTAAAGTAGTGAGTTTCTAAGCATCATTCTGTACATCTAAAAGATGTACCTTTATAAAATGAGCGTGAACCCATTGCATTATAATATGTATCCGAAACCATTATTAATTTAGTTGATATATTTATTATAGTAATTAATTATATTAATAATATCCTCTTGATCATTGTTAGTATTTTTTATATATTCTATTGCTCCTATAATATCTATCATTTGATTTAGTTTCTTTCTATCTAAAGAATATCCAATATTTAGATTTACTAGCTCAGTAGAATAGAGGATATATAAAGTTTCATATAGTTTATCCATTACACCCGCAATTGTTATTTAATGTATTATCTGTATTACAAATATCATTACATCCCAGAACATTTTCTACAATACGTTGTGCTTCCTGAAAATTATTAATATCCTTTAAATAATCTAGAACATAAATTGTACTTAGAATAAAGTCTCTTTTTTCTATAATATCTTTATAATCAGCACACTTATTATAAATAGCATGATCTATAATTTGGCGTTGTAAATTTAGTAAACATTGTGTTAATTTGCAAATTGTAAATACTGTTTTTTTGCAGCAAAAAGATTGACTGCCACACAGTTTATAAAGATCAATATAATTAGTTACAATTTCTGCTTCAGATTCTTTTAAAATAAGATCAATTTTATTTAATAGTTCCTCTTTAGAAGTAGGAGCAGTTTCATAATTCTGTTTTGCAACATAAAAATTATTGTTATAGTAGAATGTCTGATCTTTTAAATATATTAAAGAGTATAGATCTTCTGAAGGAGTATCTTTGATAAATAGAGTTTCTAGTTTGGGAATAACTATTTTATAATAATGATGAACTCCATCTTTTATAATTGGAAAAATACTATCTGTTAAAAAATTATCTCTGTTATGTTGATAGTTTTCAAAAATTAAAGTATTGGGTTCAATTTCATTTGTATTAGAATATACTAGAAACTCTAAAGAGACATAATCCGCTATATTTTCAAATAATGTCCCATATCTACCTGGCAGATTAGTATAACTACTATCATCAATAGCAGACAATTTGCAATTTGGATAAACTATTAAACGAACATTTAAGTTACTCATTATATTACACTTTTTATTTTATTATTATACGGATTATCATCATATATCTCAGCAACCTGTGCATCAATTTGTTTATTTTTAACTTCTAGACTCTTATCATTATATTCCTTATCATTCCTCATCCTTTCTTTCTCAATTGCAACCTTTTCTGCTTCAATTTCAAGTTTAGTTTGATTATTAGCTTGTAATTGATTCTGTAGCTGTTGAATTTGTTCTTGTAATTGTTGATTAACTTTTTGAAGTTCTTTAGAATTTTGTTCATACTGTTGAATTTGTTGTTGTAACTGTTCAATAGTATCATTTTCCTCTTTTTTACGAGCTATAGAGCGATCAATATATCGCTTTAATTCAGTAATAGAAGATGCAGTTATAATATTTGTAATATCTCCTAAATCTGCTACTCCGCTCTTAACAAGCTCTCCACTGATTGCAATTAATGATTGTACGTTCTGATAAGATTTAGTACTATCTTCAATATGAATATCAAAATCAGTTAAGGTATAATATTGGGGAAGGGCTGTAAATATTTTGGAATAATTACCTAAAACAATTGTGCCTGTTATTCCTTTTGGTCAAACTAGTTTCGCAAGGTTAAGCATATCATAATTTGCTTCTTGATATACAGTATCCATAGCATTGAAAATTTGCTTAGTTAAAAGCATTGTAGTTTGTACTCCCAACTTAACATTTGAAACAGCATCACGTTGTTCATACTGAGCTAGAGCCTCAGGTAAAACACCAGTGACCATAGAAACCTGTTGTTGAATTGATTGTATAGCTAAATTAATTGCCTGGATACTTTGTGCTTTAATAGTATCATCATAACCATTAAATATCGTATTCATTGTTTGAGCTCCTTCTTGACTACTATCAATTAAGCCCATACCTTGCTTTTTATAAGCTAATCATTTTTGTAATCGTTCTGGTAAATCTACTCCTAAAACCTGTGGTACATAAGCTAAGTCAACTCAATCTCCAACAGTACCTGAACTAGAAATTAAGTTATCTCGATAAAATACTAATAAGTCATATTTATCCTGTTGATCCATTGTCTTGATAATCAAGGAGTTTGGATCTCCATTCTTATCTAGGAAAAATAAACCATTAACACTTAATCTACATTTATTCGGATTATCTTTTGTTCTAATAATATTTTCAGATTCCCCCCTAGTTATATAAATTTCTTCTCCAATACGTGTACCCTCATGCCTAGTCTGTTTTCCTGTTTTATAATCAACTTCAATTCATTCTACATCATAAACAGTTCACATTTTTGGGTAAGTGTACCTATTAGTTCTGCTAGTTTCACCTGGTCATATAGGATGTGTTTCTAGTCCTCCTAAAATTCCAGTATGAGTACTGTTTCAAACTCCAGCTATTTCAGGAGATGTGGCTCTAATATAATAAGAAGGACCATCTGACTCAATTGTGCTGTTATTCTCTTCCTTTAGAAGTTTTATGTGTTCCTCCTTTAGATCTTTACGATATTCTAGTAAAACATCTTCTACAGACATATACCTTCTAACCACTACACGGTATGAATCTGCTAAATAGTCTGAATTTGGATTTTTTTCTACAAATGTATTAATAGGGTTCAATACCTCAAATTGTATATTATCCCCACTGTTAGAAGGCCTTACTCTATAATAACATGTACCAGTAATACATAAATCTGTAAGCAGACTATGCATTTTATTTGTTAAATCTATATTTTTTGACTGCTTTAAATAGTCAAGAATATTCTGAGCTGCAATTTCATATTGAGATACAAAAGAATCATTAATGCTATTACTAATTTTATTTAATTGTTTCTCAATAAATGGATCCGTTGAAACTTCTTCATTGTTAATAATAGAAGATATTATATTATTTTCTAAATATTTTTTTAGATAATTAAACAGTTCTTTACTAATTAATAATTGTTTTTCTCTCATAATATTAGAAACTGTTTCCTCATCTTTACATGTTATTTTTAAATCTTGATTTAATCCTAAATATTCTCCAATTAACCTATCTATATGAGGACGAACAAGAGGATTAAATGTAATTCCAGTGGGTACACCAATACCATAATTTTCTTCAATATGCCTAAACTGATCTGCATCTCGTCTACTGTGATAGTAATTATAAGCTTTTTGAAGTGCTATCTTAGGGTATATTAACTCACTTATAGCTTTGTCAATTTGTTTTATTTCTCTATCAACGTTCATTTTTATAACTCTATTATTGGAAAATGCAAATTACTATTTCCATTTATAAGTACTCCTGTAGTATAATTAATATTCTGAAGTTTTCTCTTTCTAAATTCTTTTTCTAAAAATTTCAAAAATCCTTCTTCACTACCTTGATACCCAAAAGATATTGGAGCTGCATCTTTACAATTTAATCCAAGTCTTAATGTATATATCCCATCTTCATATTTAACATCAATAGGAGAAATATACTCAGACTGTGTAACTTGGTTAATTAGTTCTCTAACTCTACACTCAAGATTACTTTCTTTACGAAGGTATAATGCCATATCGTTTTTGTCCATTTGAATCATAATATCATCCAAAATCCTTTCATGAATTTCTTACTTCATCTTGAGCCCTTGGAGTAAATCCTAAAAGGTCTTCATCCCCTAATTCAGCAGCTATCATAGCTGCAACAATATCAAATTTACGTTTATTTTCCCAGGAATATTTAAGTAATTGTTCTAGCATTTCATCAATCTGTATAGAATAACAAGATTCATCTACAAATCTACTAATTAATTCAAGTCCATGACGTAGATACGTTTCAGTTGCAGGATATCCAATCATTCCAGAATTACCTTTTCGAATATCAGGCATCGTTGATTTTGGTCTCTTCATAAAAAGATTATCTTTCTTTTTAGAACGGAAATACATAATAATACTAATTTTTGTATGCTCCAGCATCGCCTTACAATTATAATATATACATAATTTCATAGCATTTTCATAAGCCGTAGCAATGTCCCTAGGTCTATCTTTATAAATTGCAACATAATTTGAAGAATTGGAACCTAAGATTCTTTTCTTAATTACTATACAAAAATCAGATACATCATTGTTTGTTGAGGAATCTGCAGTACCTTGATCAATAGAGTCAATTCCTGCAATATAGAGATTTTTATAAAGATTCCCTTCCCCATCTCTAAGAGGAGGTTCATATATAAATACTTTTCCTTGTGCATTAGGAATAAGTTTAACTTTATTTCTTGGATTATTTTCTGACCCTTTTGGAACATCTCATAACAAATCAACTCGTTGTGGTTTTACTCCTACTTTTTGTATACGAAGTTGAGTTAAACGATCTGCTATAAGTACTGAGTCGAAATAATTTTCTCCCTGTTTAAATAATGCTTCTTGAGGATGAAATGGGTGCTCTGCACAGTAATTAAATAAATCTTTCCCAGAAAGTTTTTTTCTTTCATTCTCGTAGAATTCTTTAAATCTTTTACTGTCTGTAACACCTCTATTATCTAAGTATTCTGGTAAGAGAGCAAATTTATGTGCAGGAATAAAATATGAAGTATATGTTGGAACTAGATCTTCTGTATCATAATTCTTATAAGGTAAAACATTATAACCCTCTGGATTTGAGAATATTGTGGAGAGTCCGTCTAGTTTCATGTCATCTCCAGCTGTACCAATGCATATTCTAGACCCGAAATGTTCACCACCTAATTCTACTAATGCATTAGATTGGATTCAACTTTTAGTAAGGATAGCATTGCTGCCACAGTTCGATTGTATAGTATAATCATCTGTTAAAAATAAATTATCTGTGGGTTTGTTATAAGATTTTAAAGTAAACCCATAATATTTACCATAGTATGCAGGAGTAACCTGTATATTTGTATATAAAGCATTATATCTTCTTTTATAATTGAATGGTGTTTTTTTTCTATTTATTTTAACAGGAATCCTATAAATATCACCTGTAATATTAACTCTATAAGAATTACTGCCAATTTTAAATCCTTGGTTCATTATATGTTCATTATAATTGACATAAAATCCACAGGATCTTGCTAATTCAATAATTTCATATATTAATTTTTTATTACTCATTGCTATTTCATAGCTATAAGTATTTGGCCCAGAAAAAGTTTTTAAATTTCCATCTGTATCAATAATTCCTGCTAAAACTTTTAATCTATAATCAATATTTGTAAAATAGATTTCTTTAGGGATATGTTTATTATTTATTAGATTCAATTCTTTATAACGATCTAGTATTATATTTTTATGTCCTTTATTTTTAGCAAGATAATAATTATATAATGCTTTATTAGAATGTTTATGTGTAACAGTGTTAGAAATTCTTTTAGTTATATGTGTATTAGGAATAGTTGAAAAATACCAATTAACATAGTTAGATATTTCAATATCATCGGTTTCATTAATAATAATTGCTATTGCCCGTTTAAATCCATCACCTAGTCATAATCCAAAAAAATATGGATCTAAATCAAAATCATTATTAAATTCTAATCCAGTACATTTTAATCCGTACATTCTTTCTTTCCTTCACTGAGGTAATGCTAAATAATCCGCACAACTTATTTTACCAACGTTTATTTTACCATGTAGATTACTTCTCAAATATAATTTATGTTTAGAATTAATGATATATGAATCACCACGTTTCTGTTTTACTAAATATAACTGATCATATCCACTGCAAGTTTTTATAACTTCTTGAGGACTACCGTCTATTCCCATAACAAAATCACCAATTCTAACGTCTTCTATATTTTTTCGAGAATAATCAGACATAATTACCTTTGTACCCTCGCCAAAGCACTCCTCAAATACTAGTCTGTCAACACGGGATCCTCTAATTTTGTCTGCAGTATCTGCAATAACTGTTTGTATCTCAGACATTCATCCATATTCAATATTTTCAGAATTAACTTTTGACGCTCTTTTACGGTCATCGTTATTAATTTTCATACGAACATGCCGCATACCCCCATTTGTGTTAGTATCAAGTCAGTTTAATTGAAGCCAACATTTATTTTTGGTATTATCAAGCTTAGGTTTATCGGGTGCAGTTAGCATAGAGACATATCCTTTATTAGTTGTATAAGGTCTAACTAGCAGGCTAGCAATAAGTTCTGAAAACCCCAACCCTCTCGCTTTTAGTGCACAAATATCTTTTCTAAGCTTTTCTGCCATTTCAACATAATGAAAAAATTCATATTGTTTAGCATGAAAAGAAGGGAATGTTTCAATACGTCCTTTACCAGCAGTACTAGAGTGTTGGACAGTTTGCATTCTATAAAAATTAAGAAAAAAATAGTTATCTCCTGTAATACGATATCCATGAGATTTATATCCTTCCTTACATCTTCTAATTTGCTCATTCCAATAATCTGCATAAGGTTTAGACCCTGCAGGATATTCCGTATACTTTCCAGTTTCTGTATATGTTCTAGCTGCTTCAGTAAATCATTCTGGATTAAAATCCAATCCTTTAGTTTCTGTAATTGGCTTATAACCAGTTAATTCATAACTACATTCAGGGTCAAAGAATTTTATTTCATCTTCGAGAACATAATCTCACAATCCACTTTTTTCTCTTTTAGGTTGTTCAGGTGCATTTTCTTTACCTAAAGCTTGGGAAACAGTAATATCGCCTTTAAATAATTCCCTAATTAATTCCTCTTCATAATTATCTTTAAAAGCAATTTCCTTAGGAGCATCTTTTTCTTTAAGAGATTCTTTTATTTCCTTATATTGTTCTTTTACTGGTTTAGCTTTCTTTTTAACCTTCTTTACCTCTTTCTCATCTTCACCACTCAACTTCTTTTTCATTTCTCTCTGAGCAGCTCTCATTTCAGCTTCAATACTTAGTTTTTTCGCCATAGTTCATTACTCATCCATAAATCCTGCTTCAACATCACCTCTAAGCTTAGTATTATTAGCTATTTGATCTTTCTTATAGTTTAGTTCTAGTTCCTTTAACTTATCAGTCATAGTACCGATAGACCCAATACTATCAAGAATATCTTTAGCTTTTCATATTGGTTTGTTATTTACAGGATCTCTTTCTTCAAGGTCAATATTGTCTAATGATACTCTCATCTTTTCAAGAGTTCTGAAGGCAGTTTTTATAAGACTTAGAATACGAGAGGAATCTTTAATTTCAATATATTTTCTAACGGCAGCTCTAAAAGTGGGATCATTTCATTCTTCATCAGATAGTCCTGAATCTTCCATAGCTGCTTTGTGTTTTTCCATCTCTAAATATTGTTGATATGGACTCTTCCAATCAGCAAATAATCAAATATATTTAAATTCTTTTCATGCTCGTAGTCTCTTTTTACCTGTAGGATCTTCACTACATTTATTTCTATCTAAGTCTCATAATGCCTCAAACTCCTTTACAAGTAGGATCTCATGAACATTAAGTTCAAGAGATCCTGTAGTATTATTATAAAGGAATATATCTGTCATTATTCTTTGTAATGTTCATTAAATCGCTTTTGTCTTTCTGTATAGCCTTTTTTATTAGCTTCTTTGTCAACAAAGTGGTATCACTTAGGATTATTTCTTCTAGTAATACCATTGACACTATTAGTATATATAGTATCTTGTTTGTCTCTACTTATAGTTCTATATTCTTCTTTCCCAGAAGGATATCTTAAAGTTTGTTTTATAGAACCATCAGGATTTGTTACAGAACTAGACTTGTATCCATCTTTAGTTACCTCTCCTCCTGTATTAAATTTTTTGGCATTAAAAATACCTTGTAATCTTCTAAAATTAGAACTTACAGGGGTTGGTGTCCGTAATCCTAATTTACCTAATATACCAGCATCATTAATATTACTGTCAATTCTTCCAGCATCTGCATTATTAATATATAATGTATCCCTTTTATCTGGAGATACTAATTCTGATGTTGTAGTATTATTTCTAGTAATCTGTCTTAGACCTATACCATTAGGAAGAGTTTCTTGATGAACTCCTGGTTTTAAATCTCTAACTAAAGTACCTCTTGCAGTTTTATATTTATTAGGACCATATTCAAATAAACTAACTCCATGAAAATTTTTTCTTACTTTATCAGATTTTCTCTGATCAGATTTTCCTCCTTGTTGAAATTTATTAATAAGTTGCCCTAATTTACCCCCAAATTTAAACATCTGTTTTTGTTTAAATTGACTAATAAGACCAGATATTTCATTTAACCCCTCTTCTGTTTGGGCTAATTTATTTAGAATAGTGACTACTTCATCAGGAGTTTTATCTTTAAACTCATTAATATTAACTGGGAGTCACTCTATAAACTGAGTTAAGTCTTCTTTATTCATACTTATTCTGGTTTAACTACACTACCATTAATATTACTACTAATATTACTACTATCTTTACAAGTTATCTCTCACTTTTTAATATCAGTATCAGGGGAATAATATAATGGTATAATTGGTTGTTGGGAATTAACAATGGTATATTGTTTTACCTGATACAGTTTAATAAAAGTATTTACCTCATCAGGCGTCCCTGTAACTATAAATCCATCAATTTGTAAAGTCATATGATTGTTTATTTATATAATTCCAAATCTTTTGTTGAAAATACTGCTTCTTGCAGCACATTATTTTTATCAAATCAAATACATTTCATACCCTTAAAGATATTATACATCTGATCTCCCTGTTTAAACTGCCTTGTAACTTTCTCTTGAATAAGCATTATTGGAGAATTTAGCTCCTTATGTTTTAAGGTTACAAGCTGACCAGGGGTGTAAAATAGGTATGAGTTACCTTCTTTATTCAAATTTTCATTCATATCCATAACTTTTTATATTCACCTTTAGTGCATCTTATTCATTATCTCTTATACTACAAATAATATTATTTTCACTGATTGTATAGTATCCTTTTCCACCAAAGGGGAGTGGTGCAGCTAATGTAAAATTAATATATACATCTTCCCCTTCTAATACACTTTTACATTCATTACCAACAGCAATAACTTTACAACACCAAATACCACGCTGTGAGGCTTCTTGTTCTCCAGTTTCCTGTGATTTATATGTTGCAGATGTTTCAAAATCACCTAAGATAAGTCCAGAGGTGGTTTCATGTAATGGTAAACGATAAGGATTCTTTTCGTAAGGTAATACAACCACTCTACCTGCCGTAGGAACAATTTTCTTATTCTCATATGGTTTGCAATCTTTATCTTTTGCCATTAAATTAGCTACATACTCCATTTGATCTCTTTCTGATTTTTCTTGTGCCCTTTTAAGTGCTTCAGGATCAATTTCACGTTTAATATTATTGCCCATTAAATGTTTTCCTGTTAACTGATAGTAATCAGTTCCTAGATACTTTTCTTTACTCATAATTCATTATTATTTTAAAATTATACATTATCATCTATTATCATAACATTGTTCATCTTCTACTAATGATTTACTATAGCAATTACATCCACATAAAGTACATCAGTATTCTCCAAATAATTTTTCTTTATAAGGGCAGTTTAAACATACCTTATATCTTCTTTCAGCTCAATCAGGGATAGGTTTAAAGAATCTACGATATCACCCTATTATAATATTTTTAATTGTATGTAATATTTTTCTCATAAATCTTATCATTTCCCTACAACACATTTTGCAGCGGGCATACGTAATTTTCTCTGTAACATGCAGTTACAACCTCTTTTATATCCTAATTTGGGTCTATCACTTACTGTCTTTTTATCAGCTTCGGATAAATATAGCCTAGAATTACATCTAGCTCCCATAGGACTATCTAGATATAGAGGACATTCTTTGCAAATCTTCATTCTATTTTCATATAAATCATCTACATTTTCCATAATCATTATATTTTAAAATACTATTGGTTTGTCTCTATCAAGTTCTGCTTTTATTTTATTCTTCTTCCTATGATATAAAAGAAGTCTGGCAATATCATCTTTTAAATATTTTACTTCATATTCAGTTTCATTACCGTCGTGATCAAAATGAACAATTGCTAGCTTTTTTATTTTGAATTTAGGATTAATCTTCTGAAGAAGATATGCATACATACTAAGTTGTAACTGGTAGTGACATAGATTACAATCCATAATATTTTCTAATGGTGAGAGCATCATCTGTCTTTTCTTAGTAGTTCTATCAAAATAAGACTCTTTATCAATCTTACCGTTAGTCTTTCAATCTAACAAAACTATCTCATTATCACTTATCTGTAAATAATCTATTTGACCAGCAATCTTTAAGTATTCGTCAAACTCATAACTTATAAGAAACTCAGGATAAATTGCCCTGTCAATGTCTAGTTTATAATATCCCTTCTTTACCTCAAAAGTTCCTCCTCCTGCATATTTGCTTATTGCCATTTTATCCCCTTGATAAAATAGATCTTCCATCATAGCATGAATTTTAGTACCACGTTCCGTACTAGCATTCCTCTTATCTTCATAACTTTGTAGGATTTCAGATTTCTTATTTAGAAATTCAACAGGATCTAATCCATATTCTTCAATATAAGACTCCTTTCATTTTTTAGAAGAAAGAAGTTTTGATTTTAATGGGTAAAACACTGTGGGGTCTAATAACGCCTCACAAGCTTTATATGATGACCAAAAGTCTGAATCAAATTTTTGACAGTACTGTCCTATTATTGTCGTTACAGATTCATATTTCGAATTATCGGTCTTATCCATATAAATATGCTTTTCATCAGAGTATATAATATTATCATTTTCTTTATCTACTGCATACCCATTAACATATTTTAATTTACTCCCTCTAAGTTTAGGCATATTATACTTTTATTCTTTATTATAATTAGATTGGATAAGAGTTTTAATATCTGCTCTATCATCTATAAGATAGTTATGTATTTTATTTTGTAAGCTATCAATATTTGGTGGAATATTTTTCCAAGTCACTCCTAAAATACCAATTGGATAACCACTATTATCTTTTATAATTGTACAGGCTAAATATTGTACATTATTTTTTTTGAGTTGTGTATAAAGAGTTGAATCAATACTATCTAATTTAACCATATCCCCTATAAATACTTCGTTCGTCTTTAAATAATAAGGAAGATTAATCCAGGTTAGATTAAAATCATTATATTGATTTTTAATTGATTCAACTTCATCATTACATAATTCAAATCTCATAGTTCCATGTTGTCAGTCCATAATACCATTATGGTACTGAATAATTCATACTCTATCTGCATGATATTTATATAAATATACAGGCAGGAGACTTTTTATTTGTTGATCATATTCTGTCCTTTTATGTAACTCTTTCGCATGTCTTTGAGTCATGTAGTCAGTATATTTGTCAAATAAAAAACTAGGATTGTAACAAATCCTAAGTGTTAAACTTAATATAATTAGAATAAATAACCCCTTCAAAATATTAAATACTCCATACTCTTTACATAATTGTAGGATTCTTTCTAGTCATAAAAGTCCAGAATCTATATCAGGTTTTGTTTTTGCCATATTTATATATATAACTCTTTATAATTTTACTTGAATGATGCAAATATATAATAAATCTTTCTGATATCCAAATAATTTATCCAAATACTTGCAAATATCTAAATAAATAATTATTTTTGCAAAAACATATATTACTAGATAATAATCCTATTAATTATTTTATAAAGTATGAAATATAACAATGACATTTTAAACAAAATTGTAGAGGTATATAGTACAGAGTATCATAACAATCTCGGACTAGATAATATTACAAGTGGGTACATAGAAATGATGAAAAAAGGTTCTAAGATTCATATTAAAAAGAAAAATAGAGGTAAGTTTACAGAATATTGTGGTGGGAAAGTAACTAGTGAGTGTATAGCTAAAGGCAAAAGATCCCCCGATCCAGCAATTAGAAAGCGAGCAACATTTGCTGCCAATAGCCGTAAATGAAATAAGAAGTAAGGAGGTGTATAAAAATGACGACATGGAAGAAAATCAAAGCGCAAATAAATATTTATATGATTTTAGAGAAATTTGGTAAATTATATATTATAGATTAAATTATGATAAATACCCCTAAATATTTTGAATTAAGTGAACTTTTAAGAAGTGATACAGCTATTAGTAAAAAAATAGAAAATCTACCTACATGAGAAGGAATAGAAAAACTAAGTAAACTAGCTATAGAATATTTAGATCCATTAAGAGAAGCATGAGGCTCTGCTATTACTATTACTTCTGGATATAGATCACCAAGCCTTAATAAAGCTGTGGGAGGCGTAAGTAATAGCTCTCATCAATACTATGAAGCAGTAGATTTACAACCTGAAGATACTTCTGTTAAAGGAGTAGAAAACTTCTTTAACTTTATTAAAGATTATTTTACTAGAAATAAAGTCATTATAGATCAATGCTTTATTGAAAAAAGTGGGTCTACTACATGGGTACATTTAGGAATATCTCCAAGAATGAGAAACCAATATGGAGAACTACGAGTTTAATAGAGGTTATAATAACTAGTTTTTAAATAATATGAAGGAAAGATCTAAATTAGAGTTCCCTGAGACATTTAAAGTAACCTCATTAATTGAATCTCCAAAACAATATGATGTGGAGGAATTAATTAAAGTCATAGGAACTAAAATATTTGACTATACTAATGCAAATATCTTAGTACAATATAATGATAAAATCTTAAATAAATTTTCAACTGAGGAATGTGAACTACAAGCTCTATTAGATAAAACACCAGTGCCTCATACATATAATCTATTATTAAAAACTAAGTTATCTGATAGTCTTAGTACTATTATATGTCATGAAATGCAACATTTTGATCAATACGAAAGGAGAGATCTTGAACTTGTGAAAAAAGACTCTAAACTAGTATTCTTATGAAAGGGACAGCAGTTTGATTCTTCATTGGATTATATGTTAAGACCTTGAGAACAAGAAGCAATAGATGCTCAATACTCACTTTGAAAACAATTTAAACAAATTTACTATAAATAATAAATTAAATATTATATGAAATGGTATATTAAAATACTGAGATGGATATGGGAATTTCCACAGTGTCTTCTCGGTCTTATTTTAACTTGGTGCTATAATGTAGAGTACAAAGAAACTTTTAGGGAAATTCCAATTTATGCGGGAGACTTTCCTGGAGGTATTTCATTAGGATTATATATCTTAATGGGAGAATCAAGTTGGAAATATAACAGAAATTACACAAAAGAACATGAATGAGGACATACTCGACAATCTTTATATTTAGGCCCCCTCTATTTACTAATTATAGGACTGCCTAGTATTATTTGAGCAGCTGTCCATACCCCAAAGTCTAAAAGATCTTATTACTCGTTTTTCTCAGAGAGATGAGCTGATAAACTTGGAGGTGTACCTAAAAGATAGTATGGATGCTTTAAAACAAAATGCAATAAAAAATTCAAATCTCACATTATGAGATTTTTTAAAAAAATTTGGAAATGTATAAATTTTGATATGTTATAGGATTGATATTTATGGGAATATTTTTTATAACAAGTACTAAAGTACTGCAACCTATATATATATTACTAAGTCTAGTATGCTTTATTATAAGCGCAAAACAATATGAAAATAAAAAGGGAGCTAAGTAGCTCCCTTTTTATTTTTAATTAATTCAAACATATTTAGTTGTTTCATTTACTCAATCACTTACTTGAGACCCATTTAATGTGATAGTTATCTGGGTTCCCTTTAAAATCGAATTTAAACGTATGGAACTGAATGTTCTATATCCACCTTGATATGAAACTCAATTTCCTTCCCCAGGGGCCAGTGATAGATTGGCTAAACGAACTCCTGTTGTTCCATACCCCTCATATATATCTATACTACATTCTGTGTTATTTAAATTATTGCGACTACATACATAAACATCACAACTAATTGAAGGATCAGGAGTAGGAGTAGATTCTTTTTCATATGTAAATGATTTTACTCATAAAAATAAAGTTTTGCCGATATCTATTGTTCCTATATCCGTTGGATGTAAATCTGAATAACTAATACTAGAGTTAGATCCAGAATTAGTTCCACTAATATATCTATCTAATGCAATATTCTTACAGTTATTTACTTTAATATAATGAGTATAACCATCTCCTTCTATATCAGCATAAGTTACTGCTGTGTCTTGTGTAAATATTCCAGTAATACCATATGAATCAGCATCACTAAATACAGTTATTGTAGGGCGATTGCTGGTAACAGAAGGAACATAACTAGCAGCAGTACTATTGATATAAATTCCAGAATTATATTCAAAAGTAACAGTTGCTCGATACTCTTTTGTAGCCATTATAGGACTAATAGTTCCTCCCTTGTTAAATGTCCCTATAGTATCTCCTGTTGCTACCTCTTTTACTGTAGCTTTAATAAATAAATTAGGATAGGTTGTACTAGACTGGATAATTGCATTCGTTATTGGCTCAACTACTAGACCCTTTCCAGAGGTTGATTCAAATTCTTTTAATGCTACTGTTTGTTCAACTATTCCCGCAGCTAGTAGATTTAAAGTTTCAGTAGTATAATTTAGAACATCTCTATCTCTTCAACGAATACTGACTTTAATAGGAAGTTTAGTTTTATTGATATAATCTATTTTAACCTTTGTTGCTGATTGTATAGGAACATTCTGCCCAAAAAATATTGTATTCATTTATTACTTACCTTTAAAATATTTATCATAGATATGCTTAGCATACCAACCACAACCCGCTCCTACTGCTAAACTTACTAATGCAAGCAACAAACTTCCAAAGCTCATAGCTGACACAATGCCACAACCTGCTAATACTAAAGCAATTACGATTGTGGCAATAATTAATTTTGTTTTCCAAGTCATTGTTGTCATATTATTTATATGTTAAGTTACTATAAGTTGTCCCATTTTCAGAAACAATATAGTTTTTTTGATTTTTATATAACGGTAATATCTCATCTTTTCAATAAATAAAAGCATAAGTTTTATCATAAAAAGGATGATCTTTCATCTTATCTTCAAATTCTTTCGGAGAACGTTCTTTTATAACTAAAGTATAAGAGTCTCCTAAACTAAAATTCATTTCTAAACCGTCATTTGTAATTTTTCTTAATGCAAACATATATGTATTTATTAAATTTATTTATAATTATTTTACCATTAAGTTGTAAATATATCTCGCGGCATTTATACGAGTCTCATAATCTGCTTCCTTTTTACCCATTCTTTCAAAGTTATCTGCAAACGATACTGTAAGATCATCTAGACCTTTCGCAGTTCTAAAAGCCTCTCTTTGTGATTTTGTTCAATCATTTCAAAAAGAGTTATAATTATCTAAATTATGAGGATTTACTTCATCTGTAAAAATAATAGGTAACAAATATTTTATTTGAGACTCAGTACTATCTATTAATTTATTTTTATTTAAAAATTCTATATATCTATCGTATCTGCCTTCTTTAAGTTGCGCAAGCCCCATAGCACCTTTACTTGAAGGTTTACCGTAAGGTTGAATTTGATTTTCTTTTCAGAAATTTCCCAATATAGCAGCTGCTTGCTCTTTAGATGCTCCTGCACTAATTAATTGATCCCAAATTCATTGTACTCTTGGGAGATTGTCTTTTATAGCTTCTTCCACACTGGCTTTTCCTTTTCCATAACTCGGATATTTTACCTCTTTGAGTCCTGGAGTCTCAGAAAGTGGGCCATATACGTTTCTTCAGATCGGAGCTTCACCATTTGGAAATGTATAGTATCTACCATTACTATCTTGATATCTTTTATTCCCTAATTGTTGTTCTACTTCATGGTGCATAAATGCAGTAGGATGGTTTGGATTTTTTAATTCCATTCCAGTTACAGGATCTCTACCTGATCAATGTTCTGTATCAGGATCATATGATCCTTTAGAATAATCATAATAATGTTCTGGGTCATTATAAGCATTTCTTAAAACTCCAGAATGTTGATATTTAGGTATCTTTAATCCTAATTTTATATATAAAGTAGAATTTTTCTTTTTATTAGGAACTTGTGCAACATCATTTAACATCCTACGAATACTATCAGTACTATATCTATCTAAGAACTGAAAAGTATTATTTGTATCATATTCTCTATGAACAGTAGATTCTTCTGGAATATACTTATACTCAGGTTGATAAGGCTCTGTACTGATAACATTACCTTCATTATCAAACACCGTAGTAGAAAAACTATTATGATCTTTCCCTTTAAGTCTATTTGTTAGAGTTATTTGTTTTACATGCTTCTTTTTAAGGTCTTCAATTTCTTCATTAGTGAACTTATGATTCGGATCTACTCCTAAGGCATACCTAAACTGCATTAATCTTGCATATATCTCTTGTGGATCATCTAGATAATCATCAGGTATAACTGAGTTTTGGTCATAAAAAGCATCCCCTAGTAAATTCTTAATTCTAGCTATCTCTTTAACTTGAGGATCAGGCCTGCTACTATGCACTCATTCATGAACAGCAGTAGAAGGAGAGTCATCTCTTAGATATATTTTACGACCTCCATAGGAATATACACCTTTAGAATCCGTAGGAACTCTAGAAGGATCTATGGAGGCAGTAGTAAGATCTATATTATGCGCAAGAATATTATACCCTAAGGCACCTGTAACTGGTATAGGTATTAATTGATGTTGTTGTATATTTCTTTTTATCTGAAATGTACGATTTTTATATCAATTTTTAACTCATTGTTTACCTTGAACAACACCTCCTAGTTGAAGTTTAAGAGTACCACCATACTTAGCAGTAGCAATTACCTTGTTTAAAGTCCTAGAATAGTTTGGATCTGTGGCATATCCTCCTTTTTGAACCCTATCTGCAAACTCTGAAATATTCCCTGAGAAAGCATTATAACGATTACTATTAAGTAGGTCAATCTTAAAATTAGCATAGTCTTCTAGAGAATTAAAATCTCTAAAACTATCATTTATATAGACATCTTTACCATTAATAACCTCTCTAGTTCTTTTAATAGCCCCTTTACCTTTAATCCCCCCAAAATTAAAATTTCCAGATGGTTTAGACCCTCAAGCAGACTCTAATCCATCCTGAGCTACTAAAGCTTTGGCAAATACTGGATTTAAACCCCTCTTAACTAAGAGAGACTCATATATTGGAATCATAGTATCCTTAAACTCCTCTTTAGATTCAAATCTTATGGCTTTTGCAGTTGCCTCTTTAATCTTAGGTTTCTTATGCATTTGTATCTCTTCTATTGGAGACTCTACTGGAGTAATTGTCTCCTCTTTATCTTGTTTAATAGTATATTTAGGTTTGTATCCTTTAATATTAATAGTAGGACTTTTAATAGATAATTCTTTAAATGAAGAATCTCTAATATACGGTTTGTAGGTTATATCCATATTAGTATATTTACTTTTTATTTCGCAAATATAACATTTTTTTTTAACAAAAACAAATAATATTCTACTATTCAGTAATAATAACTTATCTATTCCTTAACCTGTTTTCTAGTTCTACAATCCTATATTCTAACTTCTCTACTCTATCGTAGAGCTCATCTAATCTCTCCTCTTCCCTTGTTTTAAATCTATCTAAATGATCTCTACCTGTATCTATGATAATACTGTAATCGTCTCCTATACCTTCTAAACTAATAGGATTAAAACTAAATGGTAAGTTTTTCTGTTGATCCATATTTTTATTCAAATTTAAAGCCTGATGACTCTTTTAAATTACTCTTTTCAATAATTTCTTTTAGTCTGTTTATCTCTTCTTGCATTTTAAGAATATTTTTATCTACAGTATGTAGCCTCTTATCATGCTCATTAATCTGTTCACCTTGTTCATCTACTTTTTTATTGATAAATAATATAGCTTGGCAAATAATAGATAAATCTATATATTTAGCAGTTTTATTTAATCCTGTGATAGAATCTCTGGTAGTAAGAGGTTTTGTAGTTAAAATGCCTCTATCTTCAAGTCTCTGAAATACACTTGATAAGGCTCTAGTCCCAATATGTAACTTTTTAGATAACTCTCTATTAGAACTAGTATTAATGGCAAATGTTCCGCTAGAAGTATCACTATATTGTTGCATCGCTAACAGAACTCCCTTATCTTCAGGTTTAAGAATATTATCATCTAAATCTAAAAATTCAAAAGTAAATCGTTCAAAATATTTACTGCCTTTCTGTATTTCATATATATTACTTCTACCATTTTTTTCTTCCAAAACCTTAATCTCTCCTGCTTCTTTTAACTTTTTAATACTAGCTTGTACAGTGTTAATAGATACATCTACTAAATTGGCTAACTTTCTTAAAGACACAAGCGTTTGATAAGTATCTTTATTCATAAATTTACGTAAATAACCATATACAAGATAATCTGTTGGATTCATTTTTATTTTTATTTCCTCATTTCTTTCTCCTAGATTATGTGGAACTTGAATATGTTGTTTTGATATTTTTTTCTCTTCCATAATTAGTTATTTTAATTATAGTACAAAAATATGAATAATATTACAATATACAAAATATTTGTATATTATTTTATATAATTTGTATAAATAATTATTAATATTGTAATACAGTATGTGATGTCAGATTGATACATACCGATGTCAGATTGATACATTGACACGATACATACTGATGTTAGGTTAATACATAAGTGATGTTAATTTGATATCTATCTATATACTATATGCATCCTCGCTTCGCGGAGGCGCTCGGATGGAACTAGATTTAAGGCTGAGCACTAAAAGCCCCCCCCTCCTTTAAACGAAATGGAACCTAATTCATAGGTTCCTAAAAATTTTCAATTCTCTAAATAAAATGTGGGTATATAATGCACAAATACGGTTACATAGTATTTTAGCCCCCTCCCACCACCAATGGGAAAACGATTTATTTTAAGACAAAAATTCCCATAAAAAATTGAATTAAATTTACCAAAGCATATAACCTTTTCATAACCTTAACACTGTTTACTATGAAACGAACCGTTAATGTTCTAATAGCTGTTGCTGCCATAATAGCTATTGGTTTACTGTTCTACTCAGTTTCTCATCACGAAGCATTTTCATATGCAGCTACCATGCTGCTGATTACTGGAGCACTTACAATTATCCCTACTAAGTAGGGATAACTTTATTCTCTAGTAATCAAAGCTTTAAACATATCTGTAGGATAATTTCAAAAAACGTGGAGTCATGATTAACCTTGATATTACTGACTATACTCCTGAGGAGCTGAATGAGATATGTTATCAAGAAGATATTGCTGAAGAGCAATTGGACAGTTACGTTGATTCTTGGTTTCAAAAATAGGATCTTTAATTTAACAACAGTACTATACCAGTGTGGCCTACCGATGCGTAGATGGTTTATAAGTTAGGCTGTTGTTTTTTTTTGCAATCTATTTACCTTAACTCATATATCCATGGCTAAGATTTACACAATGCCTGAGATTGGCATTATCATTGACGGTATCTACCGTAACTATAGCAAGGCTAAAATTGACCAGAAAAATGTCAATAAACTTGCTGCAGATTGCAACACATCTGCCAACGTTCTCATGAAAGTTCGTAATATTCTTGCAGAAATGCAACAGATTATTATTGAAGGAGAACGTGCTCAGCAGAAGTGCTACTGGAATACGTCAAAATGTGCACCTAACCCTGCATTGCTAACCGAAGTATATCGTACTTACACGAAAGACGTTAAGAGCAGAGTTAAGGTTGAAAAGAAGGTACAACGTCTGCCTTCCTTCGAGTTAGCATTACTCGCCCTTAAGAAACAGGGTTGGGATATGGTTATACTCAAGAAATCTTCTGGTTATAAGAAGGTTAGTGAAGAGTATAACCTCATTGAGATAGAGGAGTAATCCTCTATCTCTTTTTATAGGTAACTAAAACTTACAAAAGGTTGTTAAGTTTAACTTTAACTCTATACTATTATGGAAGTTATTATTCTTATCGTAGCAGTTATTGCTATAGCAAAGATCAGCACTATCACTGGTGCTTGGGTTCGTAGAAACAGCACAGACTGGTAATGTTATGACTCTTCACGTTTATTTATTAGTAGAAGGTAAAAGAATTACAGTGTCCATTAAAGACACTCGTAAGATTTCTCCTATTTATGATACGGAGAACCTTATCGGATTTAAAACTGATGAGCAAGAACATATCTTCAAAGGAACTATCTATTCATTTAAGATTATGCAATGAAAAAGCTCATCGTTGGTGAGATCTTTGTGATCTTGTTTCTTGTTGTTGGGGTGGACTACTTGCCATTAATTATATGCTGGATTCCTTTTATAGTGTACAATTATTTGTATCTTGGAAGGATTGTCAGATATATTGATGGGGAGTAGTTTTACTCCCATATGGATACCAAAGATACAGTAGTTTATTTAAATTTAAAATTCTGCTATATGACTGCTCTTGCATTACAAGCTTTCTTAGAAGAGAAAGATCCTATTCTTGTAAGTCGTGTTACCAACTCTCAAGCATTCAAGGAATTACGAGAGAAACGTAACGTTCCTAAGTTTGAGGAAAATGAATATCATTTTCAATCATCTGTCTCTAGTACCCAAAATCTGGGCTGTGGAGTTTCCAGAGCCCTTGAAAATTTCTTCGAGTATGGTGTATATCGTTGTTAATGGTCTCCTTGTAGAGGCCGAAACGGTTACAGAGATTCATATGCAAGTAGAGGTTAGACGACACAGAGTTGTTTATCCTAGGAAGAAGTGCAAATCTCTGAAGGAAGATGATATTATCACAGATATCGTCAGAGAAGCTATCAAACAAATGAAGGGAGAGTAATATCTCCCTTCTTATTATTATCTACTATGACACGAGAAGACCTCAACAAGAAAATTGAACATCTGATGGAAGCTCTTGAGAATACTCAGAGATCTATCCAATTCACTAATATTCCTGTTTATGTACTAACCAACTACATCAAAGAAGAAACAGGAATAGATATGGAACAAGTAAAGGAGTAGTTTGTAGCTACTCCTTACCTTCTTCAAACTCCAAACTTGGAGTAATTGTTAAAGTACATCCAGAATTGAGAAGTTTTTCTCTAGTCTTGTAATCTCCTCTTCAATGAAGTTCAGGATTTATCTTATATGTTCCTCTACTACCTGATATAATTCCAGCTTCCGTTAACATCACTAGTGACTTTGTATATATAGAAGAAGAAATCCCCAGCTCTTCTAATATTTCTTTTTTCCTTTGTGGTGTTATAAACACATCTTCCTTATTATACTGAGACTGCTCTAAGAACTTCCAAAGTATTTTAACTGCGGAAAGACTTGTCAGATTATATAATACTGACATATATCTTGAATAAGTTAAAAAGAAAGGCTCAACATCTTTCTTTATTGTAAATGTTTTACTAACACTCTCTCTAACAATCTCTCCTGTATAAGAATCTACAATTTCTGTGGTTTGTTCATGTACTATTTGTTTCATATAAAATGTATTTTAAGTTAATAACTAGTAACAAAAATACTAAAAATATGCCAAACTTACAAATAATTTTAGTAATTTTTTTACTAAAAAATAGTATTGTATTACGGTCAAATAGTAATATATTACTACTTTATAGTATTATATTACTACTTCTATCTTTGTAATTAACTAATTATCAAGTTGCTATATAGTTTCTTATATATTATATTATAAATAGGAACATATTCACTAAATACAAGACACTTTATGAACTTTAATTGTGCAAATAATTGGTAATTTTTTACCATAAAATTTAATAACGATTGTATTTTTAAACTAATCAATTGTATTTTTAAACTATAAGGTGTTGTATTTTTAAACCGATCAATTGCATTTTTAAACCCTAACTATACTTAATACCTATACTTAAAGAACTATACTTAATAGCCCAGTTCTTCGAACTGCCCTCAAACTGTTTTTATTTGAAATCAATGTAAACCAAAGCAACTAACATTTACCAAAGCTTCCAACTAATAACTAGGAAGAACATAAACAAAAGCTTCCAACAAATTATTACGACAACAAATGTCGAGATTTATAACAATTAATTAAATATTTATACTATGAAGATTAATCAATTCAAGAAGGAAGAGTTTCCTATTATTCCTACTCGAAACGGCCTCGAAGTAAAGCAGGTCGCAGTAGACTTTCTGAAGAGCACTGGTATCGGCCTCGTCAGCTATGGCCTTTCCAATGGCGATGTCTTTGAATTCCCTGACACTCTTGAAGACGCCGTAATCACTACCCGTCAGGTGCGGAAAGACTCCAAGAACGTCGAAGTGCTCGTCATGGGCCTCAAGAACGGCAAGCTGGCTAACTTCTCGTTGGCAAACCTCCGCCGTCGTGACGCAGATATGCAGCCCGTTCATCCTGTATCTGCTGACCTCTGCAATCTCGAAACCGACTATGATCGCCTCGAAGCTTGCCTCGGTAAGACGATCGTAGCTCAGGGAACCGTCAAGTTCAAGCAACGGGACTTCGACAACGGGCTGCCTCTCGATACCACCACCGAGAAGGAAACGGCTAACCTCGTATGGAAAGCCTAAAACCTGCTCGTAACGGCCAGTTAACTGTTAAAGGGGAGTGAAAACTCCCTTTTAACATCTTAACTACCAATTGCGGCGATTATGTAGTATACAACTGAAGAGGCTGAATACACAATAAACTCGCTTTCTACGTAATCAAAGCAACTAAAAACAACGAATTCTATATCCAAAAAGTTATTCAACTAAATGGAAAATAAAGGTTCTTTTTCTGAAAGACTATTTAGTACTATCTTCTGGGGTACTCTCCTCGCTGCTTTTGCATTCGGTGGTGCAGAAGTATTAGGATATTCACCTGTAGTAAGTACTGTAATATCTTATGCTATCGCTGCTGGAGCATCATTCCTTGAATAACTACTCTGTTTGTAGGAAAATAAACTTCCCTACAAACACTAAATACTGTTCTGAAACAGAATTAACAAGGGTTAATAGTTAATAATTGAATTTGCACTGCTGTGAAGCAGAGCCCTCCCTCTGCACATTAAGTGCCTTTGTCTGTGATTGATAGAGACTGAGCAGAGGCAGTCTCTTTTTTAATATTATTTATAAATATTTTTAATATATATTATTAAATATTTTTATAAATGATGCTAAGTGCTTGATTATCAATCTCTAAACCACACTCTATTCTTTTATTTTTTAAAAAATTCAGAAACAATTTTCACATATTATAATCAATAAACTTCTCACACTCAGCGAGTTACTCTTTAATTAATAATTTATAAATTAATAATTTAAAGTTTGAGTAAGCGTTTGATAAGATTTTATTGATTTATACCAACAGAAGAGAGTGGACAAATTATTTCCAGCATACATAAACATTTTATATAATGATACAGATTCAGACATTTCTAATATATGTGGTATTATCGGGTCTTTTGGTGTTTATACCAATAAAGAATTGGGGGAGGAATCTTTCCGACGGTTCAAGGAAATCTACTCTCTCCTTTTGGGAATACCAACAGAAGAGAGTGGTGACTACTGTCTATTTAAATTTGATGATGAGATAATAGAGTTATACTTCATAGAAGTAGAAAATGAATACAGTATCATTGTAGTATATACAATACTTTAAAAAGATACACATAAAACCTAAGGGTTAAATTCTGCTATTAAGTAGCAGCCATAATTAATCTACCATAGAGTAAGATCACTTGGTTTAGAATCTCTTAAATGAAAACGCGCAAGTAGTTTCAGAGAAGCTCATAGCACTAAGTATGGTTGTGTATTTTCAAATATACCGAGGAGGAGAAATAATACTAACTTAAAGACTCTCAGTTCTCTTTAGTTAGTCACTTATCGTGGAGGCACCGCATGATAGGATTATATAACTGAGGAATATCATGATAGTAGGTATATTTGTTTTTAAAACTCGAAATCGTGCCTGACGATTACCAGAAATTAATGTCTGGATTTACTATGATTAGTTTTATCTAATGTAAGTAGGCTTAAACGAGTATAAATAAGAGCCGAAAACTGGGAATCGTAAGATAGAGGAGTGAAGTATAGTACCTCCTCTATTTTTGACTACACATTTCTTATATACAAAGATATGAACATTATAGTATAAGTAAAGGGTATACCATAATTAGAGCAAAATATAGAATCAGTAGACCCTTTATACTAGATTCTGATAAATAATGGAAGTATACTATCATTATGAACTAAATAAGCTCGTTTATCTTTTTTTAAATAAACTCTTCCACTTTTAAGAGTATAATTAGGAACCTAACGTCCTTAAGAAAGTGAGCAAAGGAAGGTGAATACTTATTAGGCGTCGATCTACCTAGCGGTCTTTTAAGGATAAAGCTTTATAGTAATATAAAGATTTTGCGGGATAGCGTGAGTTCATATACGTTAATATGGAGCGTCGGATAATCGGCTAATTATCCAAACCTTCTTCAATAGGAACGAAATTCACCCATAGCTAATAATCAGTTTGTCTAATAGGACTTAGGCATATGGGCGAGAAGGAGGAGAATATAGTAAAAGTCCTGATATGACGATATTAGGCCGTGATTGATCTTGCACGTAATAAATGAAGATTGGTGGTCTATGACCCAAAACATAGACTTGAGCGAGAAGGTTCCCACTGTAAACCTGCTGACTGACAAATTCGGAAAAAGTGGAGGTAGCTATACCAATCTCGACAGAGATAAAAATAGCAATATAATTCACTACTTCATACTCGGGTCACTGAAGTGCGTTCGTAAGGTAAAATCAAGATAGAAGATAGCCTTGATTAGTGAATTAAAAGCTCAGATGGTGGAATAGGTAGACACGAGGGACTTTCGTGAATTATCTCTTAAATAATTTGGTAGAGTAAAATATTTTTAATATCTTTGTGTATTAAAATTTAATACACATTGATATGAAAGTAAATTACACAAAAGAATTGTTAGAAGAGAAAATTAAAAATTGTTACTCTTTTGCAGAACTTTGTAGAAGACTTGGATTAAATCCTGAAGGTTCTAATCCTAAAACTCTTCGTAAAAAGTTAGATTTATTTGGAATAGATTATTCTCATTTTACTGGACAAGGTTGAAATGTTGGATTAAAATTTAAACCTAGAATTTCAAAATCTCTAGATTTAATATTAACTGAAAATTCTACGTATCAATCATATAAGTTATTAAAAAGACTTATTATAGAAGGTAAGAAAGAAAAGAAATGTGAATGCTGTGGTAGTATTAAGTGAAATGGAAGAGAAATTCCGTTAGAATTACATCACATTAATGGTAATAGAACAGATAATCGACTTGAAAATCTTCAAGTACTGTGCCCTAATTGTCATGCATTAACAGATAATTATCGAGGTAAGAAAAACCAGATAGTTAAATCTAATTCTAATCATAAAGGAGTATCAAATAAAGAGAGTGCTTCTGAGGAAACTTAGAAAGTAGAAGTTGGCTAACTCCCGAAAATCCTAATAATAGGACAACGTGGAACTAAATTGCAGAAATGCATAAATGTAAAGAGACTATACACCAACCTCCTAAACAGAAATGCATGGAGAAGAAATAGTCCAGACCACAACAGTAATGGCTATGGTAACATAGTGTGGTAGGAAAATCCCTTGGCCAGTAATGGCCGTGCGGGTTCAACTCCCGCTCTGAGTACAATTATTTAATAGAAGAATAAGTAATATTATATTATTATGTGTATACATTGTAATAAAATAGTGAATACTGATTTAAAAGAAATAAACAAATCATATATAGAAAATATTATTTGTGAAACCGATTATATAGGAATTTATCGGAAATTTACAATTAGTAAATATGATAACGGGGAATTTACATTAGATTATGAATCAGAAGATGAGTCTTTTTCAATGGAAATAAGATATTGTCCAATGTGCGGCAGAAAACTTTAGCTCTGATGGTGTACACATCAACTAAGGAAGAGACTACTAGTTAGGTACTCTTCCTGTAGGCATACAGGCTATCTTATATTACTAGTTAGAAAATGCTAGAGTGAGTAATTTTTAGCTAAATAATATTATGAAGATAAATTTTTCAAAAATAAGGTATGACTATCCATGTTTGTCATGTTCTCATGTAGATATCATGTATTGTCATAATTGCATTCACTATCTGGGAAGATATCATAAAAAGATTTAATCTACGAGCAAGTTATACGATGTCCTTCAAAATCGGTTGAAGACTGAGCATAAGAAGGAAGCTGAAGATTGTATTAAGATATACAATAAGGTAAAAGAAATATCAAGAGGATCTGTATGGGAATCAGATTGGAGAGTTTTAGTTCGTGTAATATTTGTAGGAACATGGCCTAATGCTAAACCTATCTATAAACCTAATGCTATAGGAGAAATATTTATTAAAGGAATTTCATAATGAAACAACAATTGTATAGAGAAGTAAATGATGGTGTAGGAACTAAACTTATAGAAGTTTCTGAGGAAGAAGTCAAAGCTGCTAAAGAAAAGTATGCTAAGACAGGTGAATGTGATTGTATTTACATTTATGATGAATCTAGTTACTGTGGTTGGTATCTAAGATATTGTGGTATTTGTGGGAGCTTAGTTAGCCTCGTTTAAACATATAATACAAAATATGAAAGTTCGATTCAACAACAAAAAGAAATAATAGAATATACGTTGCAACTTAGTTATTATATTTTGCAGGTATGGTGAAATTAGGCAGCCACGTATCGCTTAGGACGATATTTCGAAAGAAGTGGGGGTTCGAGTCCCTCTACCTGCACATTTAACTAATATATTAAACCAATGATTTTTTTGATATTTTTCACCATTATTTATGGATTTAGTGCTTTAGTAACAGGTGTATATTTAGTCGAGCGGGAAGATATAGATGCAACAACAGCTTTTGTACTAATAATGATCCCTGTTATCAATACTGTAGTAGCAGTACGTGTTGTTGTTAACACACTAGCTAAGTTCAAGTTCAACAACAATTAAGACTATATGTGGTTTTCACTACAACACAGGGTGGTAACTCATATTCATTTTTAAGCTGAGGACTTTTAAAATTAAAAAATACATCTGATGGAATTTGTACATTATAACACTGCCAAACTTGCGAAGGAAAAAGGCTATAATGGAACAAGCGGAGTTTACTATGATACTACGGGCAGTTTATATACCCAAACTTATAGTGAAGGTATTGGGTACATTCCCAATTTTAGCTGCTATGCTCCTTTACAGGAAGAACTTAGTGAGTGGTTAAGAGATGATAAAGGGATTCATATCTCTATTATTGCTGTTTATAAAGACCAAATCAGATACTATGCCTATATCATTTATACTCCAAATTCAGTAATCAATAGTGACACTAAACTTACGGAAGAGCTTTTCATGTTGTATGAAAATGCTTTGGGAGAAGCTTTAATAATAGCGTTAAATTTACTAGAATAAAAATTCAAATGCCTTAGAAATCCGAAACTTTAATAATAATCAACATAATTAATAAATAATGGAAAATCTAGCTTGGTGGTTATATTTATGTTCTGTTTTTGGAGGAGTATATATCATTGCATTAGCAACTCTTATTGTATGCCTGAGTATTTTTATGATCGTATCTACTGCGTATTATTGTGATGAATGTGAATTGAAGACAGCCAAGAGATGGTGGAAATATACTGGTATCGCTGGGATAATTTCCATGGTGTTAACTATTTTGGTTCCTTCAAGATCTACCTGTTACCAAATTTTTGGAGTTACAATTGCAACAGAAGTAATTAAAAATTCTGAGGCATTACAGGAGCTCCCTGAAAAGTCTTTTGAAGTTATTAATAGACTTTTAGATTCTATTGCTTCGGAAGATAAAAAAGAAGGAAACTAGTTTTTAATACACGGGCTGCAACCTGTTGTTGGGACGCTAATGTATGGGTATAGAAGAAATTACAGTTTCTCTATATTAATAAATTAGTGAAAAGATTATGTAGCTTAATGGTTAAAGTACCTTAATAAGAAAGAGGATTCAGGTTCGAATCCTGGTATATATTCAAATAATATTAATTATGAAACTGAAAGGAATCGAAATCAAACCAGGAATGGTTATAATCACTAAGAATGCAAGGTATATTGCATTCCCTTCAAGGAAGTCTGATTGTTCTATAGCATTCGCTAATATCACATCAGGAGGATGGACTGGTAGCATACCTAAGGTATTTGTAGAGAAGATCTATGATCTTATTACAGATGGGGAGAGTGAACTCCTATGGTCACAAGAATGGAACAAGGAGATCACTATGAGCGAGATTGCTGAGAAGTTCAGTATTCCTGTTGAACACTTACGAATTAAAAAGGAATAAATCTCTCGCTCCTTCTAAATGGAGAGTGAATGCTGAAAGAAGACGTAAGTTGGGTAATTTTTAAACTAAACAGTTTTATGAAAGTAGATTTTTCGAAAGTAAAGTATGACAATCCGTGTTTGTCATGCTCTCATACAGACATTATGTACTGTCACAACTGTATCCACTATCTGGGTAGGCACCGTATAAACTAAAGGATATAAGTATGTACTCAATTTATTACAAAGGAAAGGAATATGAAGTCTCAAAGATGCTATTCCTTAATATATGTTTATATATGCTTCAATTTAAGCAAGCGTCTATCGTTGATAAGCCTGACCTTATTGAAGCTTTCCAAGAAAGATGTGTTCCTGAGATTCTTAAATCTCCTGATTTTGATTACTCAAGATTAGAAGATGAGAGTCTTGAAGGTGTAATTGATACAACCCCAATTTGCAAATGAAAATCAAGTTCAATAACAAAAAGAAATACTGATATAAACCAGGGAAAATTTAACAAGGGGCTATATTACCGTGTCCAAACCAGAGCCCTTGAGGCGAAAAGGAGCCCTGGATTTTACCATAAGAGAGCTTCAAGCCAACAGTCCACGATATAATGTCTAGAGCGCTGTTAGGGATATACTAATTAGAGAGGAAGGTCAGACTGGTGTATAGTCGTATATAAAGTATGGCACAGACAAAAGATCTGAATAATAGCCCATTACTAGCACACTCTAATTTTTATATACTTTTAATTTTCAGTATACAGGCTGTAACCTGTTATTAGGACTTCAATGTATAGATATAACAAAAGCAGATAACTTTTATAAACTAAGATCTTAATGGTTACATGACTAATTAAGGATATACATAGAAAGGTATAGAGAGGTAGGATACTATAAGATGTATCAATAGGAAATGTAGTTAGGAAAACTAAATGATACCTATTTGCTATACTTTGCTATAGCTTAGAGGGACCCCAAGGTGAAGGTAACGACTTCAGGGCGCTCTAAATAAAAAACCGCGGAACTCGGTAAAACCTCTTCTTAGTTTATTATTATACTCCAGTATAAGCAGGGAGTATAAATAAAGGCTGTCTCGGTAGATAGAGATTATCTACAAAAACATCTATATGTTTTCTTATATAGGGAGGCTTTCAGGCTTAAGTAAAAGACCAAGTGAAATAGAACAATAAATAGAGATATGTCTCTAGTGGGTTCCAACGACCCATACCTGTAATAATAAACAGGCTGAAGTGCCTGATAACAACAGATAAACTACTACTTGCCTAAATCGAGAGTCATATTTTCATCTCCTCAATGACTTGGTAAGAGAGGAGATTTTTATTACTAAAGTAGTGAGCTTGGAGGTAGCTATCTTTAATGAGTAGATGAGTAGCAGTATGTGGTGAGGTATAAGTTTCACAGTTTACTCCTCAAATAAAAACTGTAGGTATACTTAAATAATGGTGAAAGACTAGACTCGAAGTCAGGAATCTGAAATATAAGAGTAAGTAGCTAGTGAAGTCAAGTTAAGAACCTGAAAAGCCGCAGCTGGATTCCCTACAATGAAGGTAAGTTAATGACTTACGGTACTATAACTAGCAATACTTATAGTACTTCTTTAGGTGTAACAACACGCTTTAGTAATATCTAGACTATAGGAGTTTAATCGCTCCTATAGTCACTAATTAATATCATTAGACATATGAAAAAACCTATTTATAGTCACTTAATTCAACTACCTGGAGGAATGGTAGTGAATAAAAGAATGTATGATTACATGCATAACTTCCTATTCATGAATCCTCAATACTCTATAAGAGAACTATTAGGGTTAGAAACTTCTCCATCCTTTGTAGTAGAGCTAAGTAACTTAAATATGAAAAGCTTTAAAAAGCTATTTCGTATTATTGTCAAATTAGATGTATAATGGCTAAAGAGTATACAGATCTTTGTGCATTTAAGAGATTCCTTAAATCTCACAAAATTTTTAATGAGTATAAGAAGGAACTAAGGAAACAGCATCCTCATGGATACTGGTCGAAAGAAATATCTACACAAAGTAAAAAGCATCCTACAGGGCTATATGATATCATCGGCTGTAGCCTAAATTGGATGAGCATTAGTGAATTCGAGGATCCTCCAAAAATCAATAGAGCGTGGAATAATTACTGGTTAGATCATTGTAGCATACGCTATTGGAAGAAATTCAGTAGCAGATTCCCTGACTATATGATACGAGAATTACATAACAGAGGAAAAATAAGATGACATCATTTGCAAATCATTTAATCATTGCTACCTATATAGGTAAAAATGAACATACTTTTAAGGTAGGAAGTAGTTATCTATTGAGGGTAGAATTCAGAGGCACAGGAATGTATCCTATAAATGTCGTCTTAGACTATGCTCAACATTATACTTCTGTACCTTACAGGACTATTATAGACTTTTTAAAAGAATGGACTGAGATAGTTACTGTCATAGATCCTAAACTCGTTGAAAAGAGCTCTAAAGTACTTTATATCGACGATTCTGGGGACTCAGAGCTTCCTTTTGACCAGGAGGATGATGAAATCCTTAAAGACTATCGGAATCCTAAATCTAGCCTGCCTTCATTAGTTATGGATAAACCTTCCACAGATCTTGCGAGAATTCATGGGAAAATAGTCCTATCTAATGGTGCATGGGTATGTGACAAATGCCGGCAGGTGAACTTCGATCCCTCAGCTGAAAGGTGCAAATGCTGTGGTGGTAAAAGAATCTTATTCGATGAGTAGAGTATTCTTTGCAGCAGATATGCACTTCGGACATGATCGCTTAGCTATAAATAGAAGGAGAATGGATCCTACATATCATAATGAACTTATCATTGACAATTGGAATAAGACTGTCAAAAAGAATGATCTTGTGATTATGGTAGGAGACCTAACCTTTGAAGCACCTGAGCTTATTCCTATGTATCTATCGAAACTTCACGGAAATAAGCTTCTTGTAGCAGGTAATCACGATACAACACAATGCTGTGATGTAGTCCGCAGTTTAGGAATAAGAGTAGTAGGATGTATGAAGTATAAAGGATTTTTTGTATCCCACATACCTATTCATCCCCTGGAATTTTCATTCAGTCCTAAGGTTCGTGGAAATATACACGGCCATATTCATGATAGAGTTATCATGGATCCGAGATATTTTAATGTATCTATGGACAGAATAGATTTTACTCCGATACTCTTTGATGATATAGAACAAGCAATTATTTTAGCCAAATCAAATCTCATTTAAAATGTCAGAAATTTACTGGATTTCTCGATTAGACTACATTTGTAATCTATTCATTGTGCTCTCTATAATCTTTGGAACAATAGTAGTTGTAGGAGGATTTACTCTCGTAGTTTCGGATAGGTCAGATAATAACTTTCCTACTATGCTCAAGATAGTAAAGAGATCAATCTTGATATTAGGATTTTCTTTACTTGGAATTATATTTCTTCCTAGCACAAAGCAAGCCTATATGATTTGGGGACTTGGAGGAACTATAGATTATATCAAAAGTAACGAAACTGTTCAAAAACTGCCTGATAAAACTATCCAATGTTTGGATAAGTTTCTCGATAAATACCTCAACGAAGAAGATTCAACTCACAATCGATAATTATGAGCCTCATAGGTAAAATCTTTAAGCTCCCTGCAAATCGTCAGAGAGCTCATGATGAGTACTTTAAAGTAGAACGTGAGAACTTTGGTATTCTCGTATGCACAATGTTAGTTCCTGACAGACCTCATCACAAGATAACTAATCTTGTATGTGATCCTTCAGAACTTCAGAATGCAGAAGAAATCACTACTAAGGAGTACTTAGAAGCTATGGAGAAGACTGCATAGTCAGGATGCGGTGTAGTGTAACGGTAACACACATCACTTTGGATGATGTATTTCAGGTTCAAATCCTGACATCGCAACAATTATTAATTAATATTAACTAATAATAATATTATTATGAAGTACAAGAAATGGACTGAAAAACGCTGTATTGAGATTATTAAAGTAATGAATCAATTTCCTGATAATCTTACTGCAGGATTTGAAGAATGTGCTAAAAAGTTTGGAGGAACTCCTCTCTATTATAACACATCGTGGTACAAAAGTGGGCATGCCCTCTGTAAATTACGCAAGAAAATGAATAGCCTCGTTTGTACAACTCTGTCGACTACGAGCCCGAACTACAAGAATTCTCCCAGAGTTAATGGAAAATTTCGCTCCGAGAGAGCTGAACGAATAGTGCCCACTACAGCAGAATTCTTCAAAGGATGGATATCTAGCTGTACTAAAGTCTTTCAGTAATGATACCTAAAAAGATTCTTGTAGACCTTACTGAGTATGAATTAACAATACTCATTTGGTGTTTAGAAGAGTGTGGAAGGGCTTATACTGAAAGTGCAGATACCTTACAGACAAAGCTAAGAAATCTTCGCAGTGTTGTTCAGACACAACCTAACTTAGAGGAATAAATGAAGTGTTGCAGTAGACGAGTGGTTTAAGTTACCTCCCCTTCAAGGAGGAGATTGTAGGTTCGAATCCTACCTGCAATACTCTTAACATTTATAATTATGGCAATTACACGCAAAATTGGAGAGGTCTTTACGATAACAAACCCTTACTATCCATACAACACAGTATGCCTCAAAGTAAAATTGGGGAGTAGGTGTGATGAATGCTTCTTTTATAAACATTCTCTTTATAATACTTGTAATAAACCTCTCAAAGGAACAGGCTTCTGTAGTGCATCCTGTAGATCTGATAACAGAGAAGCTATATTTGTACAAGTTGCAAATAGTGTACCTGAGGATAAGACAACTATATCACAACCGAGCTGTGTCTTTTGTAGAGAAGTAAAGGAACTGAAGTATGATCTAAGTCGAGGTATTTCAACAATCTGCTCAGTACAAGGTCACCTTCCTGACGAGTTTACTATTCATTGACGATATTACTTCAAATATTGTCCAATATGCGGTAAAAAACTGTAGCTATGTCACTATCTATAGTAGAAAGAAAAATTGGGGAAGCATTCACATGTAAAGTACGTGGAACCCCTAAAAAAATAGTAGTTTACCCAGCTACTAAAGAAGGTGGTTGTGAAGGCTGTATTTTCCGAGGGCACGAGCCTAATCTTCAATGTACCATCTTAGAATATGATACAGGACCTTGTGATGCAGATCAGCGAGTAGATCATAAGAATGTCATCTTCAAAGAACTGATTCCTGATCAGTTTGAACTCATGAGGACTATAATTTGCAGGTTAGCCTTAGAGTGGTGTTCAACTCAAATTAGTAGAAGACAATTCTACCAAGGGGTGTATATAGTGACTAAGAATCTATATCCTATGGAGATGAATATTATTCGAAATTCACCTGCAAATATCCTCAGGAATAAGAATAATCTCACTCCTTTCTGGAATAAATTACGTGAATTAATTCAAAAGAAAATGAAGCCTATTACTGTCAAGGACATGATTGAGTATCTGAGGACATTAGCTCCAGATTACGAGCTCCATTGCTTCAACGATGGAGAGCCTATCAGAGTTAAAGACTCTACTACTGACCACGAGAAGAAGATCGTGGAGCTCCAGTTTGAATAGGTAAAGGTGCTAGTGTAGCTTAATGGCAGAGCAGCTGATTTGTAATCAGCAGGTTGGGGGTTCGAGTCCCTTCACTAGCTCTTCAAATCACCATATGATGAAAGCTATACCTAAGATCGTAGGAGTAATCCTATTTTGTGGGCTTACAACGAAGCCTGCAAACGTTCTCAACAGAGGCAGTACTGATGAGTATTCAGATACCTTAGTGCCTAAGTTTGAGATACCGCAAGAGCTTACAGTATGTGCTGTAAAGCAAGCTTGTATATACTATAACCTCCTTCATCCAGAGATTGTAGTAGCTCAATCTATATTAGAAACAGGTTATTATACCTCAAGAGTCTGCAAGGATTACAACAATATACTTGGACTCTATGATTCTGCCAATAAGGACTATTTCAAGTTCGAAAATTGGTGGGATTCTGTAGAAGGATATAAAAACTTAGTTCAGTATAAATTAGGCAAAGATTCCTGCACAGTAGAAGAATATTACACTTTTTTAAGAGAACTGCCGTATGCAACGGACCCAGAGTACATTAACAAAATTCATACTATTGTTAGTAGGCATCAAAACACGGATGAAATATAACTTCACAGCTATGAGATGGTTAATTCATTACTTACGACAGGTATTCTGCAAACATACCTTTGTACAAGTGGAGACAGTAGAATACAAGAATCAGAAGGGATTTGTAGTTGTTGAGCATAATAATTACATATGCTCAAAGTGCTTATATGTTCGTCATGTAAAAATTAAGTAATGATTCCACTGATAGTATTTTTAGGAATAGCTTTACTTTGGGTAACAGGAGCTATTATAGCTATGTGTGGAGGAGATCCCTCCCCAAGAAAGCTTAACAAGTGGTTTCGAAAAGCTCCACATCACCTTAAAGAACAAGCTACTGGGATTTATAGAGGCTACTACAATGCTGGAAATGATTTTGAAGAATGGGACTATGTATGCCTTATTAAATGGCGCACAATGTCCTATAGAGACAAAATTATAGGCTATAGGAAAGCTATCAAAAGTCAGTCTCTGTCCCAAGTTACTCCTTATCGTAGGGATAACTTCAATTCATATGGAAGTGAATAACTGCTGAATGAATAAATTACAAGCAACCTTAGCAGAATTCCAAGGAAAGCTGCTAATTCCTCTCAACTATCAGACGTACAATTCGTCGCGTGTTGAGATGATACCCCCTGAGGGGTATATGTACATTGTAGTCCAAGTGACTGAAAACTCTGTACAAATCCCGAGTGTCCAATTTGAGATTTCTAAAAGAGATCTTATGAGGTCTATGAATCGGGATAAAGACTCTCGAATCCCGCTGGTTATATTTCTGGCAAGATTCATTCAAAGTATCCCTGAACTTCTTAAAATTTGTAAGCATCACCGCTTAGGTTATGATACCAGCAAGTATGAGAAACAGCCCTCCCTAAGTGAAGGGCCGTGGGTTGATCGTAAACGAGAGGAAGCGTTTATTATCAAAATTCTAAAGAAGAAACGGGATTGGAAGCACCTCAGAGAATATTTCAATGAGTTGAATGCTAAGAGAATGAAGTTTAAAAGAAAGTAGCTATGCAAATTATTGTGACAGTGAACTTGCCTGTAGCATTTAGTTTGGGCAAAGAGGGTAAAGCATGTTATCGAAAAACTATCGTTGGAGATGATGTGCTAAGATACCAGATGAATAGGTCTGTAGATGATCGCCCTGCATGGATCCTAGACCCTAAAACCTGGAAGAAAATGAGTCCTCAAGATAAGTTAAGAGCCTTCGTAGAGACTTTTAATTTAGGCTGGGGAGTAAGTTACGAATGTGTAGAGTAACTGAAGAAACTAATTAGATGATAAGTACATTCAATGGACATAACTATTAAGGAGAAAGCGTACGAATCACAAAACCTATCCTTTAACCAAACTTGTTACTTATTATCTCTAAGGAATAGAATTACTAAGAGTGAGTTTCAGGAACTCCTGGATAAGCGTTATATCTTCATTAAGGATCACATGATTCAACTAAATGGTAAGGGATATAATGCTATTACGGAAGCAATGAGACTTTCTCGTATTGTTACAACCAATGAAGATGATGTCAAGGCTTTAGCTAAACAAATGGCTGAGAAATTTCCTGCGGGAAAGAAAATTGGCACCAACAAATATTGGAGAAGTAATTCTGCTCTTGTAGTAAAGAAGCTAACTAGCTTTTTGAAGAGATATGGTGAGTTTCCATCGGAAACTATCCTTGAGGCTACTGATGCCTATGTCAAAAGTTTTGGAATTGATACTTCCCTGATGCGAATTCTACCATATTTCATTGAGAAAGATGGCGAATCTGATCTGTTAACTACTATCGAGAATCTCGAAAATCGTGGTGATGATGGAACAGCATTTGCTGAAACTATTCTTTAATGAGCATATTTGATAGAGTATTTCAGGACTTAATACAGCGTAAGGAAAGGATCTCTAAAGGTCTCCTAAACTGTATACCATGTCCATTTCCAAGATTTAGAGAAGTATTTCCTGGTATTGAACAAGGCAAGTTCTTGTTATTTTCAGCAAATAGTAAAATTGGGAAAACTCAGATAGCAGATAGTATGTGCTTATATGAACCACTATTTTATGCTATAGAACATGATAACATTCACGTTCGTTGGCATTATTTTAGCTGGGAGATGTCTGCAGAACAAAAGTATAGGCAATTCATTTGTCATCTTTTATACAGATTATCTGATGGTAACATTCATATAGATACTAAACAATTACGTTCTGTAGATATAAATAAACCACTGCCTGATGAAATTTTACAATTATTACAAGAAGATAAATACCAAAAATATATTCGATATTTTGAGGAACATGTAACAATTATTGATGATATTCGAAATCCGACTGGAATAAAAATTTACCTTGAGGAATATGCTGAAAAAAATGGTAAGATACATTTTACGACAAAAACTTTTTATGATAATCAAGGTACAGAAAAATTCTCACGTAAGATTTTCGATTATTATGAACCTGATGATCCTGAACTTTATAATATAGTAATCTTTGATCATATATCTCTTATTTCTTTAGAAAAGGGATTAAATCTTAGAGATACTATAGAAATGTTCTCAAATAAGCATCTTGTATATTTACGAAACAGATTTAATTACACTTTCGTAGTTATCCAGCAGCAAGCAGCATCTCAAGAGTCCAATGAGAATTTTAAAATGGATAAATTGAGACCTACGGCGGATGGATTAGGAGATTGTAAAACAACGTTTAGGGATGCTGACTTATTCTTTGGATTATATTCTCCGTATAGATACAAGATAGCGGAATATCTAGGTTATGACATCAAATTCTTTAAGGATAATATAAGATTCTTAGAGCTTATTGGTGGACGTGAGGGTGGAGGAGGAAATGTATGTCCTCTCTACTTTGATGGTGCAGTAAATTTCTTTAAAGAACTTCCTCTCCCAAAGGATGAGAAAGGTTTAGCAAAGGTATACTCATTATTAAGGTCCCTCAGAGGTGGTGGAGCTTTAGTTGCAACAACTCTTAGCTCTCTTCATTCCAAATTTAAACTTTATGGCAAAAGTAGTAGGAATCTTTGGCTTTTCTGGAGATGGAAAGACTACTAGTACTATCATTAATCCTGATGGTTCTATAGATCTGTCTGCTGAAGGTTACAAAGGGATCGATCCTAAGAGTCATGGTATTCTTAATATCGATCAAAAAGCACTCCCCTTCCCTGCATCATTAACAAAACAATGGTGTAGCGCGAATAAGAACTATAGAGAGACTTGTGATATTGACACAATCATCAAGACTCTTAAGGCATGGGCACAAGATCCCAATATTAAATCTTGTAGTGTTGACACTATTAATAGTTATATCACATTTAAGGAAATGCTAGACCGTCGTAAGATGAGTTTTGACGCATGGAGAGACATGGCAATTGATATTGTAGATCTTATCAATACAGCAAATGTTATTCTACGTGATGATCAGATATGTTATATTATGGGTCATGTAGAATTAATAACTGATATTGATGGAGTAGATCGCAAAGCACTTGCTACATCAGGTAAAAAGCTGAAGAAGATTTTTCCTGAGTCAATGCTCCCTATAGTATTATTTACTCGTATAGAACCTGGTCTTGAAGGAGATAACAAATACTACTTCGAGACTAAGGCAAACCACAGTTCTGGCAAAACTCCTCTCGGAATGTTTAAGGATTTCTTAATCCCCAACTCTCTGAAGTTGGTAGATCAAACAATTCGGGAATATTATGATATGAAATAGCTATGGTTAACATTCAGAAGATGCTTGAAAATTCCAAGAAGCCTTACTTAACTAAGTTAGGTACTTTGGAAAAGAAGAAAGCTGCATTTCTTGAAAAGATTGATTCTGATATAAAAGAAGTGACAGCTAGACTTGAATCTATAGATAGTGCAATCGAAGCTCTCAATGGCTCACTGACTACTAAGATCAAGGAAGCTCCTGAGGAGCAAATTGTGGACCAAGAAATTGATCCTTTCGAAATTAAAGTAGATGACAATGAATAAGAAAGAACTCGTATTGATGGCTATTGCTGCAGGTAAGCCTGTTGCTGAAGGTAATGCATTTCCTGTGTACACTGGTGTGGTACCGATGAAAATTATTGCTATTAACCCTAACAAGAAGGAGTTGGAAGCAATCTATGGAAGACCCTTTGAGAACGATCCTGAGTATCTCGGTGTAGATCCTCGAACTGGTATTAAGCGTCTTCGTATAGATTTCATTGGTAAAACTATTCCTGAGAAATGTAATGGTATCGAGATGACTACTCGTATCACTACGTGGGTAAGTGATGCTGTTCAGTATAATGCTGACAAGTCTAAGGTTAAGGTAATTAATCCGTATGGACAAACAACATGGCTCACTAAGGAAGAATTCAAGGAGAAGCGTTTACCTGATAATGTGCCTGCATCCATGTTCCTAATGGAGGACCCCCGCCCGTGTCTCATAGGTGAGGAAAGACTTATGCGAATAGTGCAAGCCTCAGTAAATATTCCCAGAGTTGTAGCAGATTTTGCTACTGGGGAGCTTATCAAGAATAAAGCCGATGCTAGCTGTAGATTTGATACCCTCAAAGATATGATAGGCAAAGGAAACCTTGTTGAGCTGAAGAGTATTATTCCGGCTATGAAGCTTTTCAAGATGGGTGCTGGAGCCAGAACTACGGATGATAATCGTGTCTATCAGGACTGGTTCATAGACTATCCTATGAAGGGAGGATCTAATGACATGAAGTATTATGATGCTGCCCTAAAGAAAGCTAAAGCCAATGGTGCTTATCCCAACACAGACTTTGGTGATATGCCTTATGAAGTTCAAGAATACGTAGTTAAACCTACGAACTTGAGAGCTGCAGTAGCAGAAGTACCTGTAGCAGTAGGTATGGATGATGACTTAGAAGCTGACTGGTAATGGCTATAGCGAGAGGGAAAGTAGTTGATGTTAAAGAAGAGGTCTTTTCGAAAGTCTCTGAAAGCGATATCCTATATTTCTATCTCGGAATAACACATTTGCCAATAGTAATTTGTAGCCCTTTGAGGAAGGATACTAATCCTTCCTTGGGGTTACATTACAACAAAAGTGGTCATATAGTATATAAGGATTTTGCTACTGGGGAAGGAGGATCTTTGTATACTCTCCTTATGAAAATACTTAATTTATCATTTGGAGAGCTTATGGAGAATATCTATTTAAACCTCGTAGAATCGACTAACTACACTACTAGTACTCCTATATTACAATATGATAGAAAGAGTGCTAAATCGGCTAAAAAGCCCTCTGTCGTGGATATTCAGGTTGCCCTTAGACCTTGGAAGTCTTGGGACAGAGAATACTGGAGTTCTTATGGTATAACCAAAGAATTTCTTAAGTTCGGAAAAGTTTTTCCCGTAAGTCACATCTTCCTAATACGAGAAGATGAGTCCTGTACTTCTGTACCAGCAGAAAAACATGCTTATGTATACATTGAAGAGAAAGATAACAAGATTTCTCTGAAAGTTTATCAGCCATTTAGTAAAGACTATAAGTGGATAAATAAGCATACTTCTGATGTGTGGGATTTATGGCAACAGTTACCACTGACTGGAGATTACCTTATTATTACTAGCTCCCGAAAAGATGCTTTGTGTATATGGTGTAATACAGGAATTCCTGCCTGTAGTCTTCAAGCAGAATCATATCTCCCTAAAGAAAGTGTTATCAATGAGTTAAAAGGTAGGTTCAAGAATATCTTTATACTCTATGATAATGATTTCAGTAAACCTGTGAATCATGGTAGGGAATATGGTAAAACTCTTGCTAGTACCTTCGGATTACCACAGATTGAGCTGCCTGAAGAACTTGGTGCTAAAGATAGCTCTGATCTATATCAGTTACATGGTAGAGAAGTTTTAAGGGACACAATATTTAAATTAACTGGTTATGAACAAGATCAAACTTGCCCGTTTTGATGATCCGAAGTGGACATATAAGCAATTGTGTAAGTATGCTCTCAAGTATAGGAAAATGCTTGCTAGCAAGGCGATTTCTTATCGTAACAAAGATAAACTCGCAGAAGCAATAGAGGCAAATTATGTGTATGAAACTCTTTACCGGTACAATTCAATTCCCCGGTATTTACTCATTAAGAGATTAAAAGAAGCTCAAAAGTTGTTGTACAAATAAAATCTAAGTAGGTATCATTCCTATGTTCTATCTAAAAATTCGTTCTAAAAATCACACTGCGAATGGTCTTCGTAGAGTGATCAGGAGTACTAAAAGAGCCCTTCTGAGGCTTGGAAGCACAACTCCTACAGCGGTAGTTTTCCCGTATTTACGCCCAGGAACTGAGGTCCTTGAGCTGAACTCTGTAGACGCATGTAAAATCTCAGGTAACAAAACTTTGATGAAGCAAGCTTTTGATGAAGCACAAGTTACCTCCTCTGAATGGGGCCCTGTAAATGAAGAATGGGATAAATTCCCTGCGATCATTAAACATAACCATTCAAGTAAAGGGAATGGTATCTACTACATCAAAGATCAAGAAGCTCTACGAGATTGGTTAGGATCTCATAATCCTGCTAATCACATCATAGAGAAGTATTACACGTACAACCGTGAATACCGACTTCATGTAACTAAGGATGGGTATTTCTATACCTGTCGGAAGATGCTTCGGAGAGATGCAGAAGAACGTTGGCATCGTCATGATAATAACAGTGTATGGATTGTCGAGGAAAATCCTCAATTCGATAAACCTACTAACTGGGATGCTATCGTAGCAGAATGTGTCAAAGCCCTCAACGCTGTAGGATTAGATATTGCTGCTATTGATGTCAAAGTTCAATCTGCTGATAAAGGTCAGGATCCTAAGTTTATCATCCTGGAAACAAACAGTGCACCCTCGTTGGGTGAAAGAACCACAGAAGAATATATCAACAAGTTAACACAAATCGTAAATGCCTAATACTATTCTTACAGGTACTACTCTCTGCTGTGAGGCAGCAATTTCGGTGAAAGTGCTTAAGGGAGATGGGAGCGAATCCCCTTCGTATAACTACGAGCTACACAATAAGCCTTGCTTTGGAATATATTTTAACAGTGCTCCCAATAGCAATGGTCGAACTAAGACTTTAGTGGATATCAAAGCAGATGTCTATCAATATATTGATCAAGACATGTTAGTTAAAAATCATGAAAATAACTACTGTTCTCTGGCTCCTGATCAACTGCATAAGTATCACCGAGAGCTCGAATTTGTGTTCGCTAAGTATTCTTCTAAAGAAGACACGGGAGTAAAACTTTCTGTAGAGGAGACTACAAGGTTGTATGATCAGGATCGATGCAAGGACGGAGTTCTTTGTCCTGCTATTAAGATCCATGTAGAAGCTAAGAAGATGAGTGCATATCAGTTTCTGTGTCTTCTTACTCTCATCAGATGTTCTTCTGAATATCCGAATGCTCTACTACTCAAAGAATGTTTTAACCTTCAAGAGAAAGGGTATTTCAGGGAGTTCTCTATCATGAGTCTCTTTGCTCTGCTGCAAAATCGTCTGCAATATTCTTACGACCAAGGACCTATACAGTGGGTAGAGGATAGCAGACACTATTTCTACAAACCCTCGTGTCTAGAATTCCTTCAGAAGAGAATAATGTGTAATTCTGCAGCTTATGTAGATACAAACTACAAGGTTCAGAATTTCTATGAAGTAGTTGAAAGAGGTCCTAGGAATAAGAGCAAATTTGTTTTGCCCAAATACACAATGGGCGGAGGTGATGCGACTGGTAAAGGAAAGCTCTTTGATACGAATGCAATCATCACAACTATCTTTGATGGAGACGTTCCAGAAGATCATGTAGAATGTTTTAAGAATATTCTAGCAGCTATCAAAGGCCAGTTTCCTAAACTGAAAGTGGACTATCCTCAAGAGTTAAAATCTTAGTATATGACCTTAAAAGAAATCCAAAGGCTTAATGTAGGATTACTGAATTTGAGGGCAAATTATTCTGTAGTTCTAGTAAAGGATAACAAACTATGTAGTAGAACCTTTAAGAATAGCAATGCTTGCTTCTCAAGTTCGTGGGCCTATATAAAAAACTCAAACTCTCCCAAAGAGTATGATAAGATTAGAATACGCATTAGTGCTTGTACGGATGCTAATATTAATATATTATGTGAGCAGGATAACCTAGTGTGCCTTAAGGAAGTTCAAGTTATAGAGTGGCTAGATCACCTGTGTGAAATATTTAGTAAATATAGTTTAACGTATAAAATTATACCAGCTACTATATATACAGGCTATGAGTATCATACAGGTGATGCTCTTAAAGGGATACACATAGTAGTTAAAGCTCAAAATATTCCAGGATTCTATATCAAATGGATAATGAGCTATGTCAGGCTAATATACGAAAGTTCGACTTCGCTAGTGTTAAGAGAAACTTTTACTCTGCGAAATCTTATTCCAGAGTTAAAATATCTCCCACTTCTATCAGCATTCATGTTTGTGAATACAACAGGAAGGGATACTCATGCGTTTACTGCAATGGTAACACGAACAGCTATGCAGCCCAAAACATGCATATTTACTCCCAGAACGTTGAAGAGTATCCAAAAAGTAGTAAATGCACGTAACTTTCCTAGTCCTACTGTATACATAGATAGATGGCATGAGGAAGTATTTTTTCCTAGATGTGTCTCTTATGAATCCGCTGAAAACCTAAGCTTTAGGGAAATGGCAAATAAGATATGGTACACTATATCACATACTGATGCACCTAAAACGAATAAGCTAGAACACTTTAGATTCGACGAGCCAATATATGTCAGAAAGTATGTATTTCAGGATAAGATTCCTGAACCTATTGTAGATCTCTACAAAGCAATGTACAAAAAAATTTGTCCTTACATCAATTAGTTACATGAGAAAACCTATCAAAGTTTATGTTGTTGGCCATGATTGGTGCAACATCACAAGCTTTTTATTGTTTGACTTCGAGAAAGTTGATAATATTAAAGAAGCTGATATCGTAATGTTTACGGGAGGAGAGGATATTAATCCTGCCCTTTATGGAGATGTTCCTCACCCCACAACTCATTTCTCGAACAGAGATGACATGGAGGTATTAGCTTTCAAAGATGCTCCTAAAGAAGCCCTGCTTATTGGAGGCTGTAGAGGTGCTCAACTTTTAACAGCCCTCAGTGGTGGTAAGCTTTTCCAGCACGTTACTGGCCATAGTGGAAGTACTGGAGTTCATAATATTACAACATCTGATAATCGCACAGTGAGGATTACCTCCTGTCATCATCAGATGATGAATCCCTATGATCTTCCTGAAGAAGACTATGAGCTGCTAGCCTGGTCTACTGTAAACCTGAGCTCAGCATATTGTATCGGAGCAGGTCCGGTAGAAGTTCCGCAAAACTTCAAAGAACCTGAGATTGTCTATTATCCTAAGACACGTGCTTTATGCATTCAAGGACATCCCGAATGGATGCCTAAGGATCAACCTGTAATTGCATATATTAACGAACTTATTGAAAAGTATCTGTAATGAAAATTAAAGAATTTTTAATCGGCTCAGATCCTGAGCTGTTCATCGTAGACAAATCTAAGGATAATAAGATTATCTCTTCCATTGGGTTGATTCCCGGTGTTAAGGGACATGCCTACAAACCTGCAGAGCTTCCTGAAGGATTTGGCCTACAGATTGACAATATCCTCGCGGAGTTTAATATTCCTCCTACGTGTTATAAGGAGGATTTTATAGCTCACATGATGGTCATGAAAGACTATATTCGAGACTATGTGAAATCTAAGAATCCGAATTATGATATCTGTTGCAAAGCATCTGCTTTAGTAGATGAGGATCAACTCCAGAGTGATGAGGCAAAATTGTTTGGATGTTCACCAGATTACAATGCATGGCTGGGAGAGCAGAACCCTCGTCCCCAGGGAGATACTACAAATTTAAGAACGACGGGTTGTCATTTCCATATCGGATATGAGGGTCATGATCGTGACACTTCAATGGAATTAGTTCGCATTCTGGATTTGTTCCTTGGAGTGCCTTCAATTCTCATCGATGAGGATGATCGAAGACGACAGCTTTATGGTAAGGCAGGATGTTTCCGATTCACTTCGTATGGTGTAGAATATCGAGTTATGTCCGGATACTTCATCAACTCCCCCAGGCTTATTGGATGGTGCTTTGATCAGATCCTGGCAGCTATTGAATTCCTGAACAATGGAGATTCAGTAGATGAAGATGCTGCAGATATTGTGGATGCTATTAACAATAACAACCGCAAAGCTGCAGAAGATTTAATTAAGAAGTATAAAATTAATTTAGTCTAAGAATAATGTGTGGAATATTTGGATTTGCTGGTAAACTCGGCAATCACGAATTTAATATTCTTAAGTTCTCTATACTTGGAGCAATTAACGATAGCAGAGGGGGTGATTCTGCAGGAGCGTTTATTGATGGTAAATGTGAATGGGGTATCGGCGATGAGAAACTCTTTGCTAATTTTGCTACCAAGAATAAGTTTCTAAAGGGTTACAGAGGAGTATCAGTACAACACGCACTTGGTCATTGTAGGAAAGCATCTGTGGGAGCTAAAACCATCAAGGAAGCTCAGCCTGTATGTATTCCTAATGATGAGGATTCGAAGATCGACTTCGTAATGATTCATAATGGTACTCTTTTGAATCATAACGAACTGAAGAATAAGTATCTCGCAAAGGTGCCTGATCATTTTACTGACTCCCAAATATTCGCCAATGTGGTTTACTATCATGGCTTCAAAGTATTAGAGGAGTATGATGGTGCAGGAGCTTTTGCATTCGTAGATTACAGGAAGAAAATTCCTACATTCTACTTATTCAAGGGAGAGAGTCCTCAGTACAGAAGTAGTGTTACTTCATCTGAGGAACGTCCTCTTTTCTGGGTTAAGACTCCTGAAGGAATATGGTTTTCTTCAATTAAGGAATCTCTTGAACTCATAACCTACGGAGATTATGACATTGAAAGTGTTCCTGGGAATACCCTTATCATTATCCAGAACGGTCGTGTTATATCTACAAGAAAGTATGATCGTAGTGGCCGATTTCAGGTCAGTTATGGCTCGAAATACTATGCTAAAGACTACGATAGGGAAGACTACTATGGATATGGGTCATATGGCTACAAGAACACATCGGCGTGGGCGACGACTCCGAAGAAGAACGAAGAGGAGCCGTGGTTCAAGGTAGGAGATACTAAAACTTTCGAAGCTACAAGTATTGTAGCAGGTGAAGCAGAGGCCCGCTATGATTATGTCAATAGCAATAAGGTTATCTTCAAACCTGATGGACGTTATTATAAGGGCAAAGTCCTTATGAGTGGTCCCTACAGAATTTCAGAATACGGCTTCGAGAATACCTACTCGAATCTCGGAACTGATGTTGTAGCACGTCCCAAGACATTCTATTTCTTCCAGGGCTTCCTGATGAAAGATGCTCTTTGCATGCATATAGCACGCAGAATCTATGAAATGGCTGGGGACAAGTTTAAGGATACTATGCTTCGGAAGTTAACTATGGGATGTTTCTATGATCCTGAGTTAAAGAAGTTCTACACTCGGAAAGGTAAGTTATTTACAGGAACTTATCCTGTATATTTCACTCTTACCAATCGGGTATACAAGATTCAGCGTGGAGAGATTTATCAATACACAGAGTCTTATAATCCGAATTCCTGTAGTGTATGGAAAACGTACTGTCCACAGTATGAGGGTCCGGAGGTTCCAGTAAAGTTCGCTAACTTGATTGAAAAGTCAGCTAAGAAGATCATGTCTATTTACAACGTTTAACATTAGTAATGTTACAGAGAACAACTCGTATTACAACGGCTTCAGGTAAAAGAGTTCTGAAGTCGAACTGTTGCACCATCAATGGTGAGTACTACATCAAAGAAGAGGAAGCTGTTAAGATCGGAACATCATGGTATCTGAAGCAGGATCCGAGAATCTTCTATGATTATGGCTCACGATCCTGGAGGAAGACTCGTGGTGTTAACATCTGCAAGGGAGTTGTAGGATGGGATTCATCAAATACTCGTCCTATAATTGGAGCTTTTGAAGTAGACCACACTCGCAACATTGATGTTGCTAAGCTAGATTCCTGTGGTAATATTCAAAATATGGTTACGTATATGGATCAGTCTCTTCTCCAAGGGCTGGTCCATTATAACAAAAACCTGGGAATCTACGAAGACACTACTGCACTCAGTCCTATCCTTAAGAAGGTAGAAGGTGTTTTAGCTAACACTATAGGACAGGGTGTATACAACTATTCTTTTAATCAGGAGTATTCTTCAAGTAAACACATGGAGAAGTTCCTCAAATATCCCCGCGATATGAGAATTGATAACCCTATCAATATCCCTGATGTAAAAGAATTTGGAGAGTTCTCCTTTGGTCTAGAGTTCGAAACTGCTGCTGGAAAGTTGAGCCAAGCACAATGTTTTAACTTAGGACTTATTCCTCTGCGAGATGGTTCTATCTCAGGTATTGAGTATACTACTATACCTATGAAAGGACCTGAGGGATTTAATCTCTTAATCAATCAGGTGAAGACTCTACAAAAGAGTACTACCTTTGATAAGGATTGTTCCCTTCACGTACATTTAGGAGGCTTTCCTGTCGAGGCGAAAACTATCTGGGCCCTTTATAAGCTCCTAGTGATTATAGAGCCTCAAATCGCTCGTATTATGCCTTATTTCGCATTTAACACAGGTAAGTTCAAGTCAAAGGGTAAAGACTACTGTACAAAGTTGCGTAGGTATTCTTCTTTTGAGGAATACTATATCTATTGTTCGGGAGATCGCATGCGCTTTGATGGTAACCTGACATATCCTCATCCTATGGATGAAGAAGACCGTGCTAAGTGGAATATTCATGCGCGCTATGTATGGGCGAATCTTATCAACATGCTTTTCAAGAAGCAAGGTAAGACTGTAGAGTTCCGAATTCACGCTCCGACGTTTAACATTCAGAAGATTATAAACTGGATGTTTATTTGCTCAGGTATACTCCAGTTCGCTATTAAGAATAAAGATCAGTTGCTGAAGAGTAGCATAGGAGCTACAGCGATTACTTTAGAGGATATCATCTCAAATGTTTATTCTCGTCGTGTTTCGCTGCAGCTTACTGACTATATTCAGTATCGAGAAATATTCTTTAGACAGCTGGCTAATAAGTACAGTGATCCAGCAGGATTAATTGACTTACGTATTGACCAAGAGCAAGACTTCGGGACTAACTTAGTTACTACAGTACGACACTAAATGAATGTTTGGTAGTTGGAATAAGTTACTAAATGTTGACGCTGTTAAACCTATTCTGTCGGTACTCAATGAAGAGTACCGGCAGTATGAGGTTTATCCACCCAAAAAGTGTGTTTTTGAAGCTTTTAGACAGTGCCCTTATGAGAAAGTAAGGGTAGTTGTTATTGGTCAAGACCCATATCCTCAAAAAGGATTCGCTACAGGTATAGCTTTTGCAAATCCTGTAGAAGTAAAGAACATTAGCCCTTCTTTAACAATTCTTAGAGATCGAGTCTTTAGAGATTTTGGAAGGCGTAATGATGAGTTTGACCAAACTCTTATATCCTGGGAACAACAAGGAGTGTTGTTACTTAATGCAGCACTAACTGTAAGAGCCCATCAGCCTGAAAGCCACACACATTACTGGCATCCCTTTATACGAGATCTTATCCTGGCGCTTAATCAATATAATCCAGGATTAATCTATGTATTGTTAGGAAAAGTTGCAGAAACATTTAGGAAATACGTAGGTCCTAATAACCACGTATTAACATATCCTCACCCAGCCTACTTCTGTAGGTTAGGATGTGGATTTGAAGCCACCATGTTTACGGATATCAATAAGATACTTCGTGATCTTAATGGTGACGAAATTAAGTTCTAGTGGCTGAGAATAAGAAAGTAAAAAATGCTCAAGGTGTCAGTTATGATGGTATTAACTTCAAAAGTCGCTTAGAATATAACTGTTATAGGCTACTCAAAGATGCAGGATTTGACCCAGCCTATGAGCCAGTTAGATATAAGTTACTTCCTTCCTCAAAATTAGAAGTTGGTAGTATCTATGCTCCCCGAAAGAAGATTCTAATTGAGTACAAAAGTTATCGAGAGATTACTTATACACCAGATTTTGAATTCTTTATAGGTGGAACACATGTATATTTTGACACTAAAGGCAAACCTAACGATGCTTATCCTCTTAAGAAGAAATTATTTCTCCACTACTTAGAAAGCGTAGGAGAGCCCTACGTATTCTTTGAACCTCACAACATTGCTCAAATAGAGCAATCTATAAGGATTTTATTAGATGAATTACGTAAGCAAAATCACCGAACTGTCTAAGCAATGCCTGAAAGATTCAGATGCTATCAGAGTCAAAAGTTGGCTTGAGCGTCGGAATCTGATGTCTATCAAGGAAATAGTTACTTCAGAATTTATTAAGTTTAAATCTAAGAAACCCGGGAGTTTGGAAGATAAACCAATGTATGACGAGATGTTCGCCATCTTTGCAGAGTTAGAATCAACGATCGTGAAATACCTTAGACTTAATGATTACGAAGAGGATGAACTCAACATCCCTTATGATGAAGAGTATTAAAGAACTATCCCTCAACATTAGTGAGCCGGAATATCGAAAGCTAGGAGGCTTCTCGTATTCTATGCTTGCTAAGTTCCTTCGCTCTGGAGATCCCAAAGTATTAGTTACTCCCTCTCACGATGAGTCGGATGCACTAAGATTTGGATCATTAGTAGATTGCTTGATGACTGAACCAGATCTTTTAGAAGACAGGTTCTTCATTACATCTATGAAAACTCCTTCTCCAACAATCACTTCCGTAATGTTGTATATCTACAAAAAAGTTCCTAATGCCAAAAGCTTTACCTTTGTACCTAACGAAGTAAAGCTAGAAGCTCTAGATAATTTTGATTATGCAACATCTTGGAGTAGTAAAACAAGATTAGATCGCTTAGATAAGCAATCATTCTATTATACATTGTTGCAAAGAAGTGAAGGAAAGATTGTCATGTCTGAAGAAGATCTTACACTAGCAACCCTATGTGTTAAGATTCTTAAGACTCATCCCTTTACTGAGAAGTATATGGGAGATGAAGATCCTTTCAATCCTAAGATTGAGAAGATTAATCAGTTAAAATTCTCATCTACATATCATGGGAATCTTATTAGATGTATGTTTGATAGAATTATAGTAGACCATGATGCCAAAACAATACAGCCTATTGATCTCAAAACCTCTGGTAAGAAAGAGGAGAAGTTTGAGCTCTCAGCATTGGAATGGGATTATTATATCCAAGCATCTATGTATACTCAGATTCTATTAGATGTAATTTCTGAAGACGAGTACTTCAAGGATTTCACAATTCTTCCTTTCAAATTTGTTGTCATTAACAGGTTCGAAAGAACTCCTATGGTATGGTCATACCCGTTTAGTCGTCTAAATAGAAATATTATAGATGATCAGCAAACTTTGTTGCAGAAGAATGGGTATAAGAGTTGGCGTGAGCTTATTAAAGAAGCCGCGTGGCACATTGAGAACAATAAGTTTGATTATTCTTACGAGACTTATATGTCTGGAGGAGAACGAACTATTGATTTCTCTAAATATCTTCGTTAATGAGAAATATCGATGCGTTAACGTATTTTAAAGGAGATGATTTGGCAGCTAAAGTTTGGACTGATAAATATGCTCTTCGTAATGAGAAGGGCGAGATTGTTGAGTCTAATCCTGATCAAATGCATCTTCGCATGGCAAAAGAATTTGCTAGAATAGAAGCTAATTATGGTGGTCCCAATAAGCTTAGTGAAGAGCAGATTCTTGGACTTTTCCAAGACTTTCGTTATATAGTTCCTGGTGGATCAGTAATGGCAGGACTTGGAAGTACTGCTGTGGGATCTCTCTCCAATTGCTTCGTAATTGGGCAACCTGAAGACTCGTACTCAGGTATTATGAAGCTTAGAGAAGAGCAAGCTCACCTTATGAAACGACGTGGTGGTGTGGGAAAGGACCTTTCAACACTTCGTCCTTCAGGTGCTGCTGTTAAGAACGCAGCTAAGAGTTCTACTGGTGCTGCATCTTTTATGGATGTAGATTCTGCAATAACTACAGAGGTTGCTCAGCGAGGAAGACGAGGAGCTCTGATGTTAACATTAGATATTCGTCATCCTGATGTTGAAGAGTTTATTACTCGGAAGCAAGATCTAACAAAAGTTACTGGGGCTAACATTAGTGTTAAGGTCACAGATGACTTTATGGAAGCAGTTAAGAATGATCATGATTACATTCTTCGCTGGCCTGTAACTATAAGAGCAGAAAATACTGCCTTTAAAGATCTTGAATATGGTAAGCTATTATGCCTAGAGCATCCTCGCAAGGATACATGTTGTTACTACAAGAAGGTAAGAGCTCGTAAACTCTGGGAACTATTAATTCATTGTGCATGGAATACTGCTGAACCTGGAATCATGTTCGAGGACCGTCACGTTGAATTTAGTCCTGATGGAGTTTATCCTCAATATCGAGGTGTATCCACGAATCCTTGTGGTGAAATCTTTATGCAACCGTATGATAGCTGTAGATTGATTCATATTAATCTCACATCGTTTGTTAAACGAGCTTATTATCCCGATGCTTCTTTAGATCTGGATAACCTGTATAGGGTTGCAAAAATCGCAATCAGGCTGGGAGATGATCTTATAGACCTAGAAGTAGAGGCTATAGATCGTATATTAGGGCATATAACATCTTCTAAAGGTAATAACAGTCGAGAGTTTAATCTCTGGATGTCTGTTAGAGATGCTGCATTATCTAGTAGAAGATGTGGAATAGGATTCACAGGGCTTGCAGATACTCTTGCAATGCTTAAGACAGGGTTTAATGATGATGGCATCGGCACAGTTGATGTTATCATGAACACTATCTTTAAAGCAGAACTTGAGAGTACTATAGATCTAGCCGAAGAGAGAGGTACTTTTGTAGGTTGGGATAAGGAGAGAGAACTTGCTCATGTAGAAGGCAATGAATGGTATCAAATGGTGGCTAAAACATTCCCCGAACTCTATGATCGGATGATGAAAGTAGGTCGCCGTAATGTATCATTCTCTACTGTTGCTCCTACAGGAACTGTAAGTATTCTTACTCAGACGTCTTCAGGTATTGAACCCGTATTCTCCCTATATTATACACGTCGTAAGAAGTGTGTAGAAGGAGAACCTCACAATTTTGTAGATCAGAATGGTGAGAAATTCCAAGAGTTCAAGGTATTTCATAGACCCTTCCTAGAATGGGCAAGGTTAAAGCTAGACCTTCCTACTATAGAAGTAACATTGGAATGCATTGAGAAGATGTCTGCTGAAGAACTATCTCGCTTTATCACTTGGTCTCCCTGGTATAAGAATACTGCCCCTGAGATCGACTGGGATACTCGTCTTAGAATGCAATCAGTAGTTCAATACTATACTACTCATAGTATTTCTAGTACCCTAAATCTTCCCAGTAGTACTACAGAAGGAGAAATTAGCAAGATCTATTTCAAGGCTTGGGAATATAATCTTAAAGGAGTAACAGTTTATCGAGATGGCTGTAGAGCTGGTGTGCTGGTAACAGATACTAAGCCTAAACAAGTCTTCGAGCAACATAGTGCTCCTAAGAGACCAAAAGTTCTCAATGCTGAACTTCATGTAGTTAAAGTTAAGAAAGTTAAGTATGCAGTAATTGTAGGCTTAATGGAAGGCAAACCTTATGAAACTTTCGCATTTGAGTTAGGAGAAGGAAATTTCTTACCTCAAACTGGTAAGATCATTAAGGTTAAACGCGGATGCTATAATTTTGTAGGTGATCACGACCTCATTATTGAGAATATTCATCTTGCCAATGATAAGCTAGAGGAGAGGTCAAGTTCGATCTATATCTCTATGCTTCTACGACACGGTGCACCTATAGAATATGTCATAGCTACCGCAAAGAAAGTGAATGCAAACATTGCTTCTTTCACATCAGCTGTATGTCGTGTGCTAATGAAGTACTGTACCAAGGATATTGAAGAAGATACATGTCCTGAGTGTGGTACTAAGCTATCACGTGAAGCTGGATGTAAGAAATGTAACAATTGTGGTTATTCACTGTGTTTATTAATGTTAGTAAAATGAAGTTAGTAGTTAATTATCGCTCAGTAGATCCTATGATCAAACCTGTAATTACTAAGAATGGTGAGTGGTTTGATCTAATGGCTGCAGAAAATGTAGAATTCGCAGCTCCCCATAATGCATATAATACTCGTATTACAGAGTATGATGCAAAGAAAGTATCTTTAGGTATTGCTATGGCTTTACCTAAGGGGATTGAAGCTGTAATGGTTCCTCGCAGCAGTCTTTATGGAACTAAGGGCGTAACATTAGTAAATAGTCAAGGTGTAATTGATTCCTCATATAGTGGCAGCGATGATATTTGGTCTGCTTATCTTAAGGCAGATCGAGTTAGTACCATTCATGTGGGAGAAAGAATCGTTCAGTTCAGACTACAACCTTCTCAGAGAGCTTCTATCTGGACTAAGATTAAGTGGCTCTTTATATCTAAGATTGAGTTTAATAAGGTAGGATGCCTTAATAATCCTAATCGAGGAGGATATGGCATGTCTGGAGGATATAAAGAAGTAAAGTAGTGAGTGTATTAAGTACTGCAATCGGTATAATTGTAGGGGGTATGGTTTTAGCCTCCGTAGGTAAGATTTATTTGGGAATCTATCAAACTATTAAGCAACAGAATCTTGCTGCTAATAAGTATAAAGTTTCATTTAAGAAGCACTTTAAGAAAGTCAAAGTTCCTCTTATCAAGATGAAAGTAGGTGAAGGACTTCATTATTTCTTAGTAGATAGTGGAGCTACTGATAATGTAATCACTAAGAGTTTCTTTGATACCGTAGATCACAAATATTTCAACGACCTGCATTATGCAAAGCATATAGTGTCAACTAATGGCACAACGAAGAAATGTCCCTACATGGAAACAACATTGTCTTTTAAGCGAGATTACTTTGAAGACATCCCATTCCTAATAACAGATATAAAAGATGCTGTTGATTTTATTAAAGAAAAGTCTAATATTACTATTGTAGGAATATTGGGCTCAACATTCTTTGATAAATATCGTTGGGCTATAGATTTTGACGAACGTTGTATTTGGATTAACCCATTAGAAACAACTCAGAAGAATGAATAAATTTAGGTATGGTAGAGGTAACAAACACTTCTTCACTATCCTAACTCCTCTTTCTAAGAATGTTTCTAATATAATAGCTAAATTACATTACGAGAATTTTTTAGGTGTAAGTTATAAGGATTTTACTAGACTTTGTGTTTCCTGTGATAAGGGACCCGAAGTATGTGAAGGAGAATTGTTACCTGCCATTAACGTAACTACCGGAGAACGAACTTTATTTAGGGTTAAGAAAATTAATCACAATGATGAAGTAGACATCTGGACAGTAGAACTAGAGTATGATAATACGCAATAAAATTGTGTATGTCTATGATATTGAGGTATTCCCCAATGTATTTCATTGTGCAGTTAAAAACACTGAAACTGGGGAATATCTCTTTTTTGAAATATCATCGAGGAGAAATGACGTAGAGAAACTCATTAATTTTTTTTGGCAAATCAAAGAAGATCAGAGAGGTATTTGGAGTAGTAATTATACTACTGCTAAGCAATTTGATACAGATAAAATTTTTTGTGGCTATAACAATATTCATTATGATAATCCAGTAATTAACTTTATTATTGATCATCGTGATATTGTATTGCAATTACCTTATGATCGTATATGTCGTAAGCTGTTTCAATTTAGTAACATAATCATTAATTCAGAAGAAGATCTAAGATGGAAGAAGTGGAAATACATGATGTTTTTTGAGTCAATGGACTTACTAACAATGTTATTTTCAACGAAGTTACGAGTTAGCCTTAAAGCTATGCAAGTAACAATGCGCTTTCATAATGTTCAAGAATATGATGGCGATTTTAATCAATATCTACCTACTACGGAGATAGAGAAGATGATTGCTTATAATATTAATGATGTAGATTCAACTGAAGAATTGCTTAATCGTTGCAAAAAAGATATAGATTTACGGCTAGCTATTGAAGATGAGTATGGAGTAAAAGTTCTGAGTAAGGATGGAGTTAACATTGGAATGAAAATTATTACTCAGAAGTATTTAGAGAAGACCAACCAGTCTTGGAAACAAATCGAGAATCTTCGATCTCCATGTGACTATATTGACCTTAATCAAGCAATACTTCCCTTAATACATTTTGATACTCCTATTCTACAAGAGTTACTTACCGAGCTGAAACAACAGATTGTCTCACCAGGACGTAAAGGTTATGAAAAACACTTTATACTTGATGGACTAAGATATTGTGTAGGTGTAGGAGGTATACATTCTGAGAACAAGCCTAAGATCATTATTCCAGACAGTAGTCAAATACTTAGTGATATAGATGTAGCAAGTCTGTATCCTAGTATGATTATTGAACATGAGTTTTATCCACCACATCTAGGTAAGGAATTCCTTGAGGTTTATTCAAATATCAAGACTGAGCGATTAGAAGCGAAGCATAACGGCAACAAAGTTAAAGATGCAACTCTTAAATTAGCATTGAACGGACTCTCAGGTAATCTACAAAATAAACATAACTTCTGCTATTCACCATTTACAGTAATGCAAATTAGGATGAATGGTCAACTTATGTTATTAATGCTTGCAGAAAAGCTTATTGCAATTGGTTGTACTATAATTCAAGCAAATACTGATGGGTTATTTGTACTAAGGCCAAAGGACAAAGAGCAAGAGTTCCAAGATGTATGTAGAGCATGGGAAACACTAACTAAGCTAGTTTTAGAGGAAGATAGATTTGAAGCAATGTATCAATATGCAATCAATGACTATCTTGCTGTTAAAGAGGGTTATTCTGTATCTAAGGATCCTAATTTGATAAAAAAGAAGGGTCTCTTTATTGATACAGTTACTCTAGGTAAAGGTATGGATACTTTAATAATTGCAGAAGCAATAAATAAGTATTTTACTGATAACATTCCTATTGAAGAGACTATATATGGTTGTACTGATATCCACAAATTCTTGACATATCAGAAAGTAGACAAGAAATTTCGAGTAGAATATAATGGAGAATTAATCCAACAAATCAATCGTTTTTATATGTCTACAGATGGCCACATACTACTAAAGTGTAAAGTAGATGATCAAGGTCGAAGGTCAGAATATGAACGTATTATTGCAGAATGTGGTGTAACAATTTACAACAATATTAAAGATCCTTCATATATCCCCGACAACATTAACTACGCATACTATTTAGGAGCTGCTAGAAAAATTATTTTAGAGCTTAAAAATAGTCAGCTAACGTTATTCTAATGATTAAAGAAATTATCAAGTTTGGTGCTCCTTGGTGTCAAGGATGCGTCTCAGCAGATACAGCTCTAGAACAACTAGGAGCTATGAGGCCAGAAATTATCATTTCTAAGATTAATATCGAGGAAGATGAGACTATGGCTGAGAAGTATAAGGTTAGAGGTCTTCCGACTCTAGTCCTTATAGGATTGGATGGTAAGGAAATTGGTAGACATACTGGTAAAATTACTATTCAAGAACTAATTCAAATTGTAGATGGCAATGGATTATAACAGAGTACACGCGGAGATCAAGGAAACATATATCGCTAAAAACCGTGACTATGGTAACTCCTTTGAAAAGTCTCTTGATAAATTTGGACTTATTGCTGGTGTAGTTAGGATAAGTGATAAGTTCGAGAGACTTGCCAACCTATGCGATCGAGAACGATTGTCAGATGCACAAGTAAATGAGCCCCTTGCAGATACTTTGAAGGATATGGCAAACTACTGCATTATGGCTGCTGCATGGCTCGAACGTGATAAGTAGTTATGAAGATTTGCGCAATATCTGATTTACATGGTTATCTGCCCAAAGTTGAGGACATGCCCCTAAGTGATGTAGTTTGCATCGCTGGGGACATTAGTCCTCTTCGTATACAACGAAATAAACTTCTAAGTGCTATATGGTTTGGAAACACCTTTATTCCTTGGTGTGAATCTCTGCCGTGCGTTAAAGTTATTTTAGTTGCAGGAAATCATGATTTTTTCCTAGAAGATTATGATGAACCTGGAGGAGTAACACTTAAGTTAGGTAGGAATAATAAACTTATCTACCTGAGAAACAGCTCTTATAAATATGGGCATAAAACCTTCTATGGCACACCTCATGTTACTGATCTTCCTAGATGGGCATTCAGTATAACAGATGAGGAAGCTCATAAGATCTTTAGTCGCATTCCTAACTGTGACGTGCTTATTACTCACACCCCACCATTTGATGCTGCCAACACAGGCAACGTCTTTGGTTTAGATCACTATCCTGATTATGGAAGCTATGCCTTACGTGGAGAGATTATTGACAAGAATATTGATCTGATAATCTGTGGACATGTACATACGGGTAATCATGAGCTTTCAGATTGGGGGACTCATAAAATAGTTAATGTAAGCTATTTAGATGAAGATTACAGACCTATATATTCACCAAAATTAATTACTATATGAGAATTTGCTTCCACAAAGTAGAGTTACTCCCTGATCAGGGACTCTTGAAAAATATCGAAGTAGCTGGAAGAACTTGTTATAAGTCAGAGGAAAAAATCACGGAGACATCAGCAAAAGCATTTGTTGAAATGCTCCTGGGTAAGAAACACCTTTCAGTACTAGAACATGGAAGTATTTATCTAACAACTCCTAGTTCTTCTCCTCTTTCCTTAAAGGAATCTCCGTGGTGTCACATAGAGGACAGAAAGGATGGGAAGAGGTATTACTATACTAACTTTCGATATATCTGTGAAGCCTATCCCGAGTTAGCAATAGCAATTATGAAAGATGAGCATCTTCCAGAAGGAGTAGAATTCTTTATCCCGGAAAAGAATGATCCTTATAAAAGGTACTCTTTTAGACTAATTACTAACTTCAAGATTTCTGAGCAGTATGTTAGGCATCGAGTATTTTCTCATTCTAAGGAAAGTACAAGATACTGTAACTATACAAAGGATCGGTTTGATCATGAAACTACTATTGTAGTTCCATTCGGACGAGAGATGTGGTTTGGAGGAGTTACAGGGAAGCTAGAGGGTATAGACGAAAAGTGGTACTTTACTCCTGATGAGGAATCACCATCCTTAGAAAACAATTGGCATAAGGATGAGAAGAACAGATACATCATTGATGCTATGAACGAAGATCCTCATCTCCATAAAGTTCTCTCTCGTTCTAAACTTGCTGAGTTAGACTACTTCGCAGCAATCCAAGAAGGTAACAGACCTGAGGTTGCAAGAGACTATCTCACTCTGTTCACTAAGACTGAGCAGGTTATGACTGGATTTGCTAAAGATTGGTCAGATCTTATTAAGAAAAGATTTGTTCCTGGAGCACAAAATGAAGCCCGCTTCCTAGCAGATAAAATTAAGAGAGCTTTAGCTTCTGAGATAAGGTCAGAAAAATCTAGTAGCAAGGATTCACCCAAGTATACATTAGAGGACCTAAGAGAAATACATCACCAAATGTGGCACCCAGAGCCAGTTGCTGCAGATGCTGCAGATGAGCCTCATGTTATAATTAATCGCGCTATGGCTGGCATAGCACAAGACTTGGGAGATCATATTGCAGAAGCGGAAAGACCTAGAGTTGTACTCAATCGAGATATAATAAATGAAGTACTAGGATAATATGCTCTTTGAAACTCAGCCCCCACTATTAGGCTTACATGATGTATGCTTAATACCAGCCCCAGTTACAAGAGTTGCTAGTAGAACAGAGTGTGATCCTTACTATTCAAAAGGACGACTACCTCTTGCTGCTGCTCCTATGGATTGTGTTATAAACGAAACTAACTGGGAAACTTTTGCTAAAGCTGGAGTCTTAACAGTTATTCCACGCACAGTTCCTCTCAAGACTCGAAAGCATCTTATGACGAGTACATTTGTTGGAATGTCTCTGAATGAGTTCATGCAGATCTTCTGTACTCTAAATAAATCTAATGATATAGCAAAAGTCTTGGAAGAGAATGACCTACAAGCAAAAGTCTGTGTAGACATAGCTAATGGTCATATGCAATCTCTCATTGATCTTTGCACTATAGCAAAGGAAATATTTGGGAATAGATTGGTTCTCATGACAGGTAATATAGCTAATCCTATGACATATATATTATATGCTAAAGCAGGAATAGACTATGTACGTGTTGGAATTGGTTCAGGATCTCGGTGCACGACATCTGCTAATGTTGGAGTACACTTCCCTATGGCATCGTTGTTAGATAATATCCGGAAATTACAGTTAGCTACAGATTTGCCTACTTACCCAAAGATAATCGCAGATGGGGGTTTCTCCAACTATGATGATATCATTAAAGCTATAGCTCTGGGAGCTGACTTTGTGATGTGTGGTAAATTCTTTGCTGAATGTGAAGAAGCTTGTGGCAACGTTACTGTTCTACCTGATGGAAGTCGAGAACGAGAGTATTATGGGATGTCTACGAAGGTTGCTCAGAAAAAGATGGGCAAAAGCTCTTTAAGGACATCTGAAGGTATAAGTAAGACTGTAAAGATTACTCATACCCTTAGCCAAAAGATTGAGAATTTTAAGGATTACTTGACTACTGCAATGAGTTATTGTGATTCACTTAATCTTATAGAATTCCAATCTAAGGCTATGGTTTACAAGCTCTCTGCTGAGGCTAGGCAAGCTTATTTTAAGTAGTATGAAGACAATTTCTTATGAAGAATTCGTTGAGAATTATAGACCTATAAAGAACCAGTTTAACCCAGTTGCTGAGTATGATGGTACTCTATATAATCCTATAGAATTTTCACGAATAGCCTCTACTGCTTTACCTAACAGAATACTGTGGACATTAATGCAAGTCAGTTATTTTAACGAAGAAACTTGTGAATGTACTACAGAGAAATATATTTACCAAGGATTACAGGAGTTTGGAGATTTCTTAGGATATTTCGTTACTGAAGAACCCTATGAATATGGTAAACCTTTCAATGTTAAGGTAGAGTAATAAAAATCCCCGATAGGTTATACGCCTACCGGGGAATTTTTTTAGACTTCAGGGAAAATTATCTTTGATTAAATGTAAATGTATCATAAATATCAAAGAAATCCTGAGCGGCATTAAATCCTGGAGTTAGTCTTGATAAGTAATAGAAAGGTTGAGTTCTATCATTCTTATCTTCCTCCCACCATATTAATCCTTTGTAATCCTTTCCCATTACCAAGTCCCTAGTTTCATCAACAGTATTCCTAAAGAATCCCATTAAATTAGTTACGTAAGACATGACTGCCATAGGAGAGGAAATAATATCTGTAGCACTACTAATATCTACAAAGAATGATGCTTCAAGATATGCTCCATAGAGAGCTCTATATAAATTCTGTGTAGCAATATTCGTAGCCCATCCTGAAAAATCATCATCAGGCTCGTCAGGTACCATAGCTTTTGCTAGCATAGCCATTAGGAATAATCCTACAATAGATTGCAGTTCATAACCTAATGCTTTTAACTTAGTTAGTCTTAATTGGCAGAAATTTTCAAATGTGAAATCTTGTTTAGATTCATTTGGATGTTGATGAAAATATTCTTCATATTGCTTTCTAGCAGCTACTTCATTCTGGCCAATATTTTCACCTGCTAAGTATCCTAAGATAGGCATAGACCTTAAGAGCATTCTACCAAATGCCTTAGATATTTCTATACCTCCTGTAGCAAACTCTCCCATCCCGACTCTAAATCTACCAACATCATATTCATCTATGATAGTATCCTTTTGGAGACCTTTAAATCTAGTTCTCAACAGTCCAGGAAGCCAGTTACGATACTGCATAATTAATGTACCTGCAATAGTAGTATTGGCAAGATACCTATCTTCAGAAGGCATAACACCCTTAACAGATGTAGCAGCACTTTGGGCAGCTGTCCTAAACTTTATAATGTCTTCATTAGAAAGTTTATCAATAGTCATCTTACCATTCTCATCTACATGTAGTAAATCTGCAATAGGAATAGCCTTAGGACTACGGGCTAATCTAACTACTTTCTTCTTATCCTCATCATATCCCCATGCATAAAGCATAGATGTAATAACTTTACGATCTATATTAGAGTCTGTAGCTTCTAGTAGATAGAAAGCATTTTCTACATTAAATACTCTATTAGTCTTATTTGCAGAAAGTTCAATAGCTCTTTTCTTCCAAACATCTTCATTACCTATATGAAAGAATGATATTGCTCCATAATATTTAGTAGGATCCTGTTTCTTAAGTTCATTAGACTTCCTAGTAGACTCTTTAGTATAATACTTACCTTCTATCTCAACCATTTTGAAGTTAAGCATTGTCTGAACAAAATTTCGAAATCCCAAGATAGGTTTAAATCCTAGTGTACTTAGAGAAGACCATTGAACTACCTTTTTAGCTAACTTACCCCAACTATAAGTTTTACCCATGAAGGTGAAAGGTTTACCAGTCTCTTGAATAGATTTACCATATACATAGAGATCTATGAATTTCTCTAATACTGAGACATCATCTATGGATAAGCCTAGAGCTGTACTTACCTTGCCTACCCATTTATCCATGTTAGGAATATTATCCTCAACAAAGACCTTAGCTTCATTGGTTTTAGCATGATAAAGTAGTAGCTGCGCATTAGCTTCAATTTCCTTCATGTGCTTATATGTATACACAGATTGGGCCATAAGGAGTAACACTCTTGAGAGATCATATGATTTATGTCTCAGACCTTTCTCCTCAGCTATCTTACGAAGTTCATTGTATCTTGCTGCTCGCCATTCCTCAGTATCTCTAGAAAGATTAGGATTAATAGCAGCTTCTGCTCTTGCAATATCTGTAGAAGTTAAGTTATCTTTAAGAGGATCTATAAAGAATAATGGTACATGTTTAATAGGATTACCAGCATAATCTAAGCCAGATGTTTCTTCCTTACTCTTATAAACTACATCTGATTCATCTCGGGTTTCTAAAGCTCCTAGAGTTATAGACCTAAGATCTGACAAAGCTCCAATGCCATTCTTAAAGATAGAGTCCATAAGATCATTTCTTACATTAGCAATAAACTTTTGACTAATCTTACGACCTGTGATATTCTCAAATTCCACATTAAAGTTCACATACATATTATAATAGTCTACCAGAGGTTTAATATCCTTAATCTTATTGAATTCCTCACTGTAATAATCGGGATTCTCCACTCGATATTTATCTCTGATAAACATATTATATTTATGAAAGGCTGCTTTCTTATTATAACTTAAGTCATTAGCTTTACGCCATGCTAAGTATCTTCTTTCCTCACGTTCCTCCGCAGAGGTTCCTTTAGCATTCTCTATACGAGTTAGCCATTCAGCTTTAGCCTTATTAAAATCCTCTAATGCTTTACCTGTATATCTATAGCCCCCTTTAGGATCACGTTCGATTTGATAGTTATTCAAAAAGAATGTTATTGAACGACTGCTATATGTACGAGCTTTCTCTAAGTCTTTATAAAACTTACTAGAATACTTATTAATAAGTTTACCTGTTGAGGTATCTACAATCATATTAAAAGCATCCTGCAGAGTTTTATTATTAGACTTTGCCCATTCTTGAAGAGCTTCTGTGTGAACTTTAATCTTCTCATGAGCTTTCTCAAGCTGCTCATAAATATTTGCTTGTGCACTTTTCAAAAGTTTAGAGAAAGCTCTAAATATAGGATGTGCTATTTCACTTACCTTGCTAAACCATCCTGCCCACCAGCCTACATGACTGCCAGGCTGGGTAATATCTTCTCCTGTAGTAGCTAACAACATATCTATAGGTTTCTGACTAAGGAGATTTCTAATAAATAATACCTCTCTCAAGGCTTTACCTAGCTGCATTCGAACATTAAGATCATCTTCTAAGTTAATTAGATCTACTGACCCTTGAAAGAAATCTAGATATACATCTGATCTTTGCTTAAGCTCAAGTATCTCATTAGCTGTGAGAGATCCAGGCTGTCCAAAGGGGATAGTTAATCTTCTTTGAAGAGATCTCGACATATCCTCAATTTCTTTAAATAGATAAGTATAATCTTGTCTAATAAGAATATTTTGGATAAGATCTTCAGTTCTATGCCATGCGTCTCTATCAAGCTGGGATTTAGTTCGTAGGTATTTGCTACGTTGAGCATTTCTAGCTTGATACAATTTCTCTAACTGTTTAGCTAATTTAGGATTTAAATCTGCTTCTTCGCTAAGAGATACTGGATTCAAAGCATGTATTTCCAAAGACCAAGGTTCAATTCTACCGAATCCAAAGATAGATGGTTTACCTGTCTCTTCATCTTTAGCAAACTGTACATTAATAGGAAGTACTCTTGTAGCTCCAAAATGTACATTAACCCTTCTGCCCTCAGCCTCAGCTTTTTTCCTAATACCATTAGTGAAAACGTTTTTATACTGAGTAATTTGAGTATTCCAACTTTCTTTAGCTATGTCAGAAATATCACTAATGATCTCGTCTCCTTCCATAGTAAACTCGTGAGTTTTGTAATCATAGATATCAATAACTCCATTAGAGTATATTGCTACTAAATCACAAGTTCCTGCAAGATCTCTAGTTTCATCATATATAGTTTGCTCAGTAAAGATTTTAACACTACCTTTAGTACCGGTTTGAGTATCAATATAAGCCTGACGTGACAGTATTTCTCGATAAGAGTTACTTACAGCTTCCTTAAGATTATTGAATTGTTTATCAGAAACTCTCGCAATTTCACGAATACCATTATTGGACTTTTCTGCTAATTCAGGTAAAGCTCTTAACTTATCTACTACTTGCTGTACAATAGCCTCTTTAGTAGAATTTCTACCCTCTATACGATCTTTCATCAGGGCTTCTAAGTAAGCATGAACAGTAGTACCTTTAACAGTACGAGTTTGTGCTTTAGGGTCTGTATCCTCATTCTCACTATCTGATGTTACCCTAAATCTTCTCTTCATACCTCTAGCTACAATATCCGAAACTCTTCGACTAACGGGAGTACCATCTGCTTTGATATAAGCTCCTTGTCTTACATCATAATGTACTGTAAGGTTCTTAAGAAAATTCTCAGCATCTAGTTGAGTAGAGATCATCTCTTGAGTTAATTCATAGTAATAATCTCCATTCTTAATATCTGCTTCAAGGTTATCTAGTCCAACAATTTGCTTACGTAACATCATCTGTGCTACTTCTGTAAAAGGTTGCATATCTGCATTCATTCCTTCTACAGTTATATTAGCAACTTCTGCCCTACGCTTAAAATAAGACTTTATTAAGTTAAATAGCTTCTTAATAGCAGATACTATCCCAGTAGATTCAGGAACATATTGGTTGGAATTAGCTTCATATAAACGTACAACTTCTTGAGCAATAAGTTTACCAGCAGCCTCTTCTGCCATCCTTACTTCATCACCCTGATATACTTCAGCATATTCTTGCTTAACTCTCTCATAAGTAGAACTCTCTCTGGCAACTCTTAACAATCTTTGATAAAGAGGATTATCTTTACCAAGCATCCTCACCATGATATGAGCACACTCTTCACTGAGAGTAGTAGCATCTGCCTTATCTAAAGCTACGGTAATAATTTTCCTTACCATATCAACCTGAGCTATAGCAGATATAGGATTACCATCTTTATCAGTAATATCTCCCCAAGTCTTAACTTGGAAGCCTATTCTACCAGCCCAATCCTTTAAAAGCCCATCAAGGCCCTTTATAGGCGATTTGGTGGACTCTCTTGAAATCTGGTACATCTCCTCAGGTTTAACATCATAAGCGCTTAAATTAGGCTTATATTGCTCAGGAAGGACATATCTCTCTACATATACCTCAGAATACTCTTTGCCCATAGGAGAGCTTGCAGATTTAACAACTTTAGCTCTATAAGCCCCATAGTTAGCATTAATTTGAGCAGCTTTATTAATTGCTGCTTCATACTGTGCTTTGCTATTAGTATATACTACAGGTCGTCCTTTACTATCTACAATACCAAGAGCCATCTTTTCTGTAGCAGAAATGGGTTCATAAGTTATACGAAGAGATTTAATAGTCTCCAAAGCTTGGCGAAGAGTAGGGATATTATCCCCACTCTTTACATACAATGCCCAAGCAATGTCTTCACCAAACCTGTTGACTAAATCCTTCCAAGCCTGAGAGCTTGTATTAGGACATACATTAGCCATAATTATTTACACAATTTTTTACGTTCTTCTCCCGACTGAATAAATTCAGCACCTTCGTTAGTTTCAACTTTATTAGGCTCCTCTCCATAAAAATCTTCTGGAGCAGAATTAGCCATCTCTCCCTCTATCTGAGCTTCTCTCATTATCTCAGCTTCTTCCCAAGTATAAGGCTTATTAGGCTGAGATCTCTCTATATTAGAATTATCAATATTAACCTCCCTAATCTTTCTAATCTCATTAATAAGCTTAACTAATGGGCTACCAGCTTCAAAATTATAAATCTGACGTTGGTGATTCTTAGCTACAGATTGAGAATCTAAGGGGAAGTTAATTCTTGAACCTTCAATATCTTGCTTCTTCTCGTTGTAAAATCTTACAATAGGATAGATCTTCTTAGTTTTATTACCATCTTCATCTGTAGCATATCTCTTTCCAAGAGGGAACTCAAGTGCCATTCTCAGATTAAATGGTAAGATACTATCATCGTTGTAATTTGATAACTGCCAAGCATACAAGAAAGCTTCTCTCATAACACCATAACCTCTCTCTTGATAAGAATCTAGCATAGGTTTAATATAATCCCTATACATAGAGGCAGGAATAATGTCAATATAATTGAGAGGAGACATCTGAAGTCCTGATTGTAACAAGCAGAACTTCATTAAATCCATTGCAAATTCCTTATCTTGTAGATAAAGTTGTTCCCAAGCATAAGTTACAGCATTAGAAGCTAAAGGATCTTTATCTACGTAAGGTTTAATATTATGGATATCTTCTCTTACAGTATCTAAGATCGGTACTAATGCCTGGAACAAAGGATTATCTTTATATGCAGGCTCAGAACGAAGTCTAGCTAACTTCATAGGTACACTGTTATCACCTACCATAAGTCTCTTTCTCTCAGAAATTAAGGTCGTACCATTAGCATCTGGAGTATTGAGAATAATAGCTGTTAAGAAATCATTCTTAAATTTATTAAGACTACTTACAGCTTTATAATCAGGAGTAGGAGAGGCTGTGTATCTACTAATCACATCATCAAATAAACCATCTTGTCCATTAGTGAACTGTTCATCTCTAAGTAGGAGGAAGAGGGGTTTAAAGAAGTCTTTATATTCAGCAACAGCATTCTTATAACCTGCTATATAACCCTCATCGACTAGCTTCTCATAGTTAACTATCTTCTCACCTGCTGTAAGGCTTTTATGTAACTTCATGAGTAGTTCAGAGAGATTCTTACCACCATCTTTAGTATCATAGGTAGTACCTTGCATAGCATCTGCAACATTACGTCCCCATTCAACATACCGAATGAAATCATCAAGAATCTGATTCTGATAAGTTAAATTCTGAGTAGTAATATAACTCTCAAGCTCATCAGCCGTGAAAACCTTAGCAGGAGCCGCCTCATCGATAGGAGGATATTTCATAGACAGATATGCTCGAATCTCGTTCTTATTATATCGAGCCATAGCTGTGCCAGCCTTAACCCTAGCTGACTTAGGTGATACATAATTCTCCTGAGCAATCTGAGATTCATATTGTTGCTGTAGCTTTAGGTACTCACGAATGATAGGCTGGTTCATGAAGAGGGCTAGAGTATCAGGATGAACCCCTGCCATAGTAAGCATTGTAAGCGTTCCTAATGTTGCAGGAGTAGCCCCTAAATTCACTCCAAAGGGTGATTTAGCAGCATCCACAGCAGCACTAATCCACTGATTTAACAGCTCGGAAATAGGAATTTTCTTAGTACCAGCAGTAAACTTTCGTCCGAGCTGAACAACACCATTTTCCTCATTATGCTCAAAATTAATCTGAACTTCTTCTGCAGGTATTCCTAAGTTATACATGGAAGCAAATACGTAGAATTTACCTGCATTAGCTGCAATACCTACCTCTTTCTTACCAGCCATATAATTCTCAGCAACCTGTAGAACATATGTAGGATCTAGAATACTCGGAAGAGCTGCTTTAGATTTATAATACTCAGCTTCCATCTCATAAGTATCTCCAAAGACAGCTTTCATAGCTCTCTTGGCAGAAGCTTCCAAGATGTTAGTCTGAATAGGCGCTATAAAGTTAGAAGCATTCTCAGCTATGTGAGCAAGTTCTTTCTGAATCTGAGTAATACGATTCTCAATAGCTTTCTTATGAAACTCTTCTTTAGATACCTTAGGAGTCTGTTCAGTATCAGCAAGCTCTTGTAATAGCTCACTATTACCAAAGAATCCACTCAGAGCTTCAAGGATACCTTCCTTCTTCTCATCCTTAAAAGAGTTAACTAGTTCCTCATATTGCTCTTCCCAATGAGAATAATCTATGTACTTAAGCTGTCCTTTAACCTTATAATAATTAGGTACATATAAGTACATTTTATCAATATCGTAGTCAGAACCTGCTTTAGCAACAATCTCTGTAGGTAAGACTATAATATCTCCTGCTGCTTCAGGGAGGAAATCTTTAACGACAATAGTTTCTATTGAGCTAAGTCCCTGTGTAGGGATACGGAATCCTATAAGCTGTAGCAATTCAGGAGGTACTTTACCTACCTTTGTAATACCCTTAAACGGTGAGGGAAGATATACTTCCATAGATGTAATCTTAGGCTTACCATCTACATATTTTACTACGAAGTCTAAGTCTGAAGATTTATACTTACCTTCATTATATGTACGGCTTGCCTTAGTCTCCCACATGGTTGAAGGCACCTGGAATGCTGCTGTACCATGACGCTTCTGAGAAGTAGTCATACTTGCAGCTCTACTCATAAGGATGCTCTCAATCTTCTCACGTGTAGGAAGAATATCTATATTAGTAGTACCATCATCAAGATTGTCTAAGAGTTCTATAGCAGTAATGTAATTATCCGCTAATCCCCTTTCAATAGCTTCTCGACGTAGAGAATTAACGAGACTTACAATACCCTCTTTAGAAATCTTCCATCCCTTCTTAGTTGCTACAAGACCTAACTCTTTAACAAGTTGATCTCTACCTATAGCGATACGTTGATTATTCAGGCTAATATATTCCTCAGCTAAAGCTTTAACTTTAGGAGCGTTCTCTCCAAAGTGTTCGCTAATCTCTCCAGCATCAAAAAGCCCATTAAGAATCTGTACCATCATCTGAGTACCAGTAACTACATCATGGTGCTTATGTTCACCAGTATCTACTTGAATACCCCAATATTCCCAATAAGTATCTTGAGTAAGGAGATCTAAAGGCCCAGTATAATTACCTTCAGTATCTACTAAGAAGTTACCTTCTTTATCATAGAAGTCATTAAAAGGATGCTCTGTATTTGTAACTAATACACCTTCCTCATTAGTAACCGAATTAGTCTTAGTAGTTACACCTTTATTAGCTGAATAGTGTACGGTTACACTAACCTGATTCTTAATCATCAGCTCGTGAAGCTTAGAGAGGTTAGTATCTCCTAAAGCCTTCAGAACAGAAGGTATTAGAGGCATCAATGAGAGCTTATAGAAAGATGGTTTAAATCCTTCAACATTAGCTAAAGGACCAAAGTGTTGGGGTTTTAAGGAATTAAATACTTGAGAACCCCAGCTGCCACGAGTTAAAGGAGATTTATGACCATCAAAATCTACAAATACTCTCTCCTCAACAGGAACTCCTGCTCTTTCTTGTACTTCCCATTGATAAAGCTTTTCAGAATCAAGATTCCAATCTCCTACTCTAACTTTGAATTCTCGATACGCATCTAATGAAATCATTCCGAAGCCATCACCCTCAGTCATATCTGCATAAGGAGCACTATTGAGACCCAACTTATCGGCATTCTTAATAAGAGCTTCTGTCATCATATCCTCAAAGGACTTACTCTTATCAGAGTGTTCATAAGCCTTAAGAACATCATTGCGAAGTGCCTTATATTTATTATTCTCAGCATCTACAATCTCAGCAATCTGATATAATTGCTTAGAATAGCTAGGAACATCTGAGAATACAGCAGTTCTAAGTATAGGCTTACCACTTTCATCAGTGAGATTCTCAGCACCATCCATGCGCTTAAAGTCACGTGCTATAGTAGTATTAATACCATCAGATGTTAAGCAGGTTTTCTTAGAACCTATGGCACCATTGTGACGTTTGAATTCATCACCTAAAGATTTATAGAATATATTATCTCCATATAATATCTTACTTTGCTCAATATTACCGATAGCATAATTTACTACTGCGTGACGTATCCAGCTTATGACGTTAGATTTAGAGTACTGATTAGTAGTAGGATTAGTACTTAGCTTTAGAGACATATTCAATACTTGATCATTAGCTAGTTCTTTAAGACCTCCTAGGTCTATTAGCTTATCATAAGCATTGCTAGTCCAAGTATTAATCATCCTCTCTATACGAGTAGATAATACATCTCTACCTATAGTATTAAGAACTCTATCTGCAAAATCATTAGGAGATTCAGCAGTATCTACTAAGAATTCTTTAATCTCATTAGGAGTCAACAAACTTTCAATTACTGTACCCTTAGTATAGTTCTTGTTAAAGTTTGTAAATGCTCTATCCTTGATATGAGATCTAGCAATTTCATCCCATAAGTAACCTCTGAAAATATCTATAACTTCTCCACGAGTAGTATTTACATTAATCCAAGTGTCTCCATGATCTAGGAATCGCTCTTGACCATTATCAGCAGGTCTCATAATATTATCCCTACCTTCCATAGTCATATTAAGGACTGTAGAAAGCTTATCTATAAGCTTCATATCCTTATAATCCGTTCCTGTACCATTAGAATTCTCTCTATTACCCTCATGTATCAAGATTGATAATTTAGGAGTTCTCCGATCTACAAGAGCTCTATTAAGTAACAAAGAGTGCGTTACGTAAATATTATGAGAAGGATCTAGATGAGGCATCTCTGAATATAGCTTCTCAGGGTTATCTATAACTCGATTAATCTTATTGATTGTCTGATTAATATAACCAGGCTTTTGAAGATCATAAATTCTTTCATCTCCAAGCGAAATGTGAGAATTTTCTAGAGTTTCTATACCAAGATTTGATTGTATATCTAAGAAAGCATCTAAGTTCTCATTCTCTCCATCACGGTTCTCATTTACAATAGGAGTCTTTAAAGATCCCTTAAGTATCTGATAGTAAACCTGTCCTATCTTATCCAAAAATCTCTTAGTATGCAAAGCTTTTTGAAGAGTCTCAGGATTGTTGATATCATAGGTTATTCCTAAGATACGTAAGAACTCTTCAGCATTATCAGCAGTAGGGATACGAGGGAAAGCTTTCTTAATAGCATCTGCATTATATTGCCAAACTTTATATTTATTACGGTTATAAAATTTGATAATATCAGGGTTACCTTCTAACAACCACTTAGATAACTGAGCTCTCCATGCTCCTGCAATGCGAGCTCTATGACCTACAGTAGAAGCATTAAAGATAGTGTACTGTCCATTAGCTTTAGTAATACCTATAAGATAATTATTCTTGTTATTATTAAACGCCTGCATGAACTGTACAACCTGAAGCATATCTGAAGCAGACCAGGAATCAACTTTATCTAACTTGAGCCAAGAAGGAACTACTTGAGTAATTATCTCTCCTTCGGGAGTCCTAAGTGAAACAACCTCATCTCTAATGAGAGGATAAATAGCAGGATACTCTTCAGCAACTTGAGACAACCTCTTCTGCAACTCTTGCATGGAAATGCTAGTAGGAAGATTAGCTAACTTATTTGCTAAGATATTAAAGACCTTACCAAAAGGTTCAACCTCAGGCATTCCTAAGCTATTCTTATAAGGTATAGCTTCCCGAGTCTTAAAATCATAATATTTCTTAGGTAAAGTACTAAGAAGTAGCTTTATGATTTTATTAGAGTTCATCTTACTACTTACAGTAATAGATTCCGCAAATAAAGCGGCAGAGTCTCGACCTTGATTATTCTCACCACCTGAGATCTCAGAGGCAGATTCTTGATAGTCTTCAGAAGTATTTAACTCTAATTTATATTGTGCTAGCCGCTCTTGCTGATGTAAAGCTTTGATTCCCTTAGGATCATTCCAAGTTTCTAGAACTTTTTGTAACTTCTCAAGATCAGAGAGATATTGCTCCATCAAATTAGGATCTGCGAAAGCTATAGAAGATAGAATTTCATTGTATCGACCTACAAACTCATTATGAGCAAACTCATAAGCCTCAGACACAATCTTAGCATTTTCTGACTGCAGTATATCAATTAGATTACCATTCTCCTTAAAGTACTGTAGGAACCAATAGTGTAAACTATTTACAGCGTCTGCTGTAGTAATAGCATCTAAACCTGGGATAACCTTATAGTGAGGAGATGTTGCTTTTAATGTAAGATAATCATTTGTAAGAAAATCTTTATTACGAACTCTCTCTACAATAGATTGTATACTTTGAGTCCATTCCCTATTGGGTTTACCAAGATGCCGAATGCTATTATATAACCTTGTTAATTGATACTTGATATACTTAAAGATCTTCTTAATAAAGTTATTATCTTCATCCTCAGTTACCATAAAGTCTGCAAAAGCTTCAGCTAGAACCTCTTCAGCTAATTCTTCACTACTTAATTCAGGATATAAAGGTTTTAATGAATCAAAATTACTTTTATACTCATCATTATTGAGAGCTTCCCTTACTAGGTTAGCTTTCTCATCGGCTGTAAGTAAGCAGTCTAAAATAACGTGAAATGCCTCATGATATACAGACTCTGCGCCAGTACCTTGATATACAGTAACTACACTATCCTCAAATTTACCAACTACATTCTTAGCAATAGCAGACTTAACAATCTTGAAGTCAATATCAGGAAACTTCTTCTTAAACCATTCTCCAGCTTTATCTAATTCCTCATTCGCGGAATTACTCATTTGTTCATATGTCCTGCGGAATTTTGTAACTGTGGAAATACGAACATTATCATTGGACTTCTGTGGTGTAGCGTTTAGATTGTTAGCCATATCTAGGGCTCTTTGAAGTTGAGCTCTAGTCTTAGGATCTGTAGTGCTTTCAAGCTGCCGCTGAAGTGCTGCTATAGCAGGATTACTTGACAGTGTAGTAGGTTCTGAAACAGGAGATTTCTTATCCTCTACAAGAGTAAGTTTAGCATTAAATTGAGTAGGATCCTTAACCCCCATTCTGTTAGCAAGGTATGCTTGAGCAGCATTCGCAACATCTGCTAAAGTAGCTCCCTCTCTGCCAGCGTATTGGTTAAGCTGATCTGCGACAACTATAGGGAAAGCATTCTCCTGATCAGAGCTAACAATACTTCTACCATCATATTGAGCTTCAAAGTCAAACCTATTAATATTACCATTCGCAGGATTGGTAACCTCAAGTGTCATCTTTACAGGAGTGCCAGATCTAATAGTATCAATAACACTTGCTAAAGACTTCTCCTTAGAAACCTCTTCTTTAGCTTCTGAGACTTCATCAGAAGTAACAGTTTCTACATTCAAAGGATCATATGTCACATATCGCTCAGCATGTGCATAAGGACTATTAGGATCTACTACAAAGTCTACTAGATTTTCTCTAACAAAAGCATGGTAATTTTGGTATTTCTTAGCTCCTAATGTACCATCTTTATTAATCTTAGTAGGGAAGTAATAAGGATCTTTACTTGCAGGATTAATCTTTGAATAACGAGGGTTATAGAAAGCCTTACTTAAGAAATTATTAACTTCTGTAAGAAACGCTTCATTAATAACATAGTTACCATTTTCATCTCTTACAGCAGCTTCAATATATCGTTTATCTCCAAACTTCTTATCCCCAATATTCCACCTTACAGTATTCTGACCATTCTCATCCTTAATATTATATAAAGTACGGGCAGGATCACCATGACTATTATACCTAAGTAAATCTCGTAGAACTCCAAAAAAGTCGTAATGTATAAATTCTTTACCACTCCTAAAAGTATATTTACTATTACTTACAAAGGTCTTTCCTTTAATAGATTTAGCAATATAATGCCTAAATAAATCTACTAAAAACTGCCTAGTTTCTGCCTGAATAGGTACTGAGTTGGCTCTATAGAAATTATTATTCGTAGCATCATGGATAGCCATTGTTCCTGCAGGAACAGTAAAGGTTTGGCCATTCTCTGTAATAATTCTACCAGTATTTGAAATATAAATCGTTAAAGTATTTATATCCATATTAGCAGGTAAACTCTCAGCTAAAGGCTTAAGCTGCGCAGGCTTCTTGATAACATCATCTTTATACTTATCATCAACGATACCCGCACTTGTTCCTTGAATGACAACAGGTACACTTACACCATCTTGCAGATGTTCCCAAACATCTCTAATGTAAATAGCTCTATAGTAATCAAAGTCCTTCTGAGTACCATAGTACTTACCATCAGCATTAGTTGTAGGATCTGCTACAGTAGTATAGATAGCTCTATTAGGATCAAACTCCTTCCCAATCGAGTTACCATCAGCATCTATATAATTTCCTTCGTGATCCGTGAGAATTAATCTCCCAGCAGTCTTACCTTCATATTTGAAAGGTACTATAATACCTCTATATTGAGAAGCATCATGTTTATCAAGGAAGTCAAACCATCGTATTTGATCCACATTGCCATTCTCACGGCTAGCTATATCAGAGCCTTTGGAACCTCGCCAGTAATTCTCTGCAGATCTCTTGGGAGGATCCCACAAAGCATCATTAGCTTCAGGAGTATCAAAGCTATCAGAACGAACAAATTCTATCTCCTGAGCATCGTTATTCTCAGGATTAGCATCCTTAATTTCTTCTCCAGATGCTTTAATAATCCTATCTTGAGCTCGATGATATAAATCATCAATTTCTTCGATAGCTTCTTCACTAAGAGCTGAGTCATTCTTATATCGCTCTCTCCAAATAGCTAGATCATCAAGACTCTTCAGTTCATCTACTTCCTTACGAAGCTCCTTACGTTCAGCAGGAGTAAAAAATTTGACTTCAGGAGTAGCAGGAGTAGGTTCAGCCGCTTCCGTAGTTTCAACAGGTTCAACATTTTCCTCTCTATAAGATTCTAAGTCTGCAGAATTTACAGGACGCTCAACACCATTCTCTTCTAATAAAGGCATGCTGTAAGTACCTAGCTCATCATCATAGCCCCGAAGGAAATAATTATCCCCATCCTTAACTACTTGAGCTCTATTAGTAAGTATAGGTTGATTATTATCATCATACTGTACTAAAGGCTTATTCACCTTAGATTCAACTGCTTGCTTTTCAGCTTCAGCAGCTATTCTTTGTAGTCTCTCAACTTCGGTCTCAAGCCACTTCTCTTGATACTCTTTCTTAGTAATCTCCTTATATTCCTTATCAACATCATCTAAAGCTTTCTTAACATCTCTATACTGTTTAATACGGTCAGTAAGAGTTTTATAAGCTTCAGGAGCTTCAGATTGTGCTAAGGTTTTTGCATTAGCTTCGAAGTTAAGATCTTTATCTAAGCTCACATTATAAACAGGAGATTTTGCACTTAAGGATTCATTTAAATCTGTAAGTTTATTCTGAATATCCCTGTATAAATCTTTACTCCAGGTTTGAAGAGTATTATGTCGTATACGATTGTCAAAGATCTCTTGGCTATTAGGATTATGTGAAGCTAAGATATACTCATTCTCAGATTCATTAATGTATTCTTTCAACTTCTGAGCTTGCTCTCTTTCCTCAGGAGTTCTGCTAGTATCATTAATAATATCTTCTGTAGATCTCTCTAATGCTGTAATAGTACCATTCTGAATAGATTCAGTAATGAGATCTGCAGCCTCCTTATTCCACATAGCATCCGCTGTTACATCATCTCCCCTAGAGATAGCTTCAGCTTTTAATGCCTCGGCTTGAACAATATTATTAAGCTTATTATTAATTCCCTTAATAAATTCTTGTTGCTTAACATATGATTGATATTCCTCATCACGACGTTTACGACCTAGAATATCTCCAGAAGCTACATTAGCAACAACTCTAGATACAGCTCTTTGTCCAGGGCCTGTGACTGCTCCCATAAGACCTTCTACAATAGCCTGCTTTGAAGTACCAAAGGCAAGAGCTCTATCCCAGAAAGTATCCCCCAGCTTCTCATCTTCCTCAGTTAAAGTACCAGCAGCTTTACGAACCTGATATTCTCCCTCCATCTGAAGAATATTCTGTCCAATTTCTTCGGCACCTTCCTTAGCTCCCTGAATAAGTATATTATCTGCAGAAAGCTTACCTAGGTTCTTAATAGCCTTGAGTTTCTCCTTAGGATTAGTAAGAAGTGCTTGCCTAAAAGCTCCTTTACTTTTAACGAGACCATGAAGACCTATGGCATCGGTTAGCATGAATATTCTATTGTTACGGACGAATTCAGCCTGTTCTTTGCCTATTCTAGCTTGTACCTCAGTGTCATTATTAAACTCATCTTCTGCTAACTTACGAGCATTCTCAATACTTAAAGGAATAGGAGAATCTTTGAACTGCTCATAGTATTCCTGAGCTTTAGATTCTATATACTGCTGCTTAGCATTCTCTCCAAGCTCTATAGCCATCATCTGACCCTCTGCATAGTTAGTAATAGTACCAGCGGCAACATCCTTAGCTATCTGTCCTAAAGTATTAGCTAATACCTTAGTTCCTGTTGAAGCATTCATAGCTGCTGATGCTCTACCTACTAAAGCTCCTAATCTACTGAGTTTAGCAACTGCTCCAATACCTTTTGCAACAAGACCACCAGGTATAGCGAACCCTATTGTAGAATCTATCATGCCTCTAAGGGTACTAAATTTAAAAAATTGTCCCAAAGCAGTATCACTCTCAGTTTCATATATAGGCATAGCCTCATAAAGATCTTCTTTAAAGCTACGCATAGCATTGGATAACCAGTTATCACGATCATTATCCAACTTCTTCAAAGTATTATAATGTCCTTCAACGTCTAGTATATACCCTATATCCTCAAGAGCTGTAGCTAAGCCACTGATGGCACCGCTAACTAATGCATTAGTAGCTTTAAGAAACGCGGATTGTTCTTTAGCTCTATGATCCTGATAGTTGAGTAGATCTTCATCTGTATGGATAGATTCATCATACTTACTGAAATTAGGAAGCATATAACCTATTTCCTCTATAGCAGGTTTTTCAGATAACCTTTTAACATTCTCAGCCTTATACTGAGTAGGAGATGTCCCCATTAAAATGTCAGCTATAGTATTAGCCTGCTGGATAAGAGAGGGAATGCCCTTCATTCCCCCTACTCCAGTCTCTCTAGGATCCTTTACATCATTTTCTCCCATAGTAATTATTCATTAGCTTTAGACGATGTTTTACCTATAATCTGGTTAAGTATCGCCTGCTCATTCTTAACCGAGTTTACAAGTCCCATAGATAATCTTCCAATAGCTTCTCCATATCCCTCAGGACGAGTTTCAAGAAGTTGATCAATCATTTCTTGAACCATGTTATACCTATCGGTAAAACTATCACCAAGCATTTCAGGTTTAATAATAACCTTATTTTCACCGTTAGTTGCTACTATACCAAAACCTGGGGAATATTGATATCTTACATCCTTATTAAAGAATTCCTCAGGTTTAAACTTACCATTATATCCTACAGTCCTTTCAGATCCAAATATGTTCTTATTAGGATTATATTCAGAGTCTAACAGAGGAAGCTCATCATCAGTCTGAGTAGCAAAATAATCTTTAATAATATTAGTTAACATCTCAGAAGATGTGAGGTCAGGACTATAGAATTTGTATCTCTGAACTAAAGCATTTCTATCACTCTGTAATCCCTCTAATGCTTTATCAACATCGCTAGCTTCATACATATCTAAAGTCTCTAGCAGATCCTCATACTTTTGCATATCTCTAATAGCATTGTTATACTTAGCAGAGTTTACAGGCTTAGAGCCTACAACGCTAGGATCTCCACTAGGAGCATAGGATTGTGCATCTCCCTTAGCTTTCTGAAGTCGCATAATAATCTCATCACGAGATAACCCTACTCCCTCCTTCTTAAGATCATTTAAAGCCTTAATACGTTTATCAATAGCTTTACCCTCAGCAGTTTCTCCTACCTTAGTATAGTTAAATCCTCTAATACTTGGAAGTCCTGCTTCCTCTTGACCCTTGGCAGCTAACTTAGCCCTTAATAAACTCATTTCCATTCCATATCTATCAGACATATTTCCAAAAGATTTAGTTCCAAGAGCATGACTGAATGCACTAGCAGCATATTCATTAACTCTACGAGCTTCATTTGAATCGACTCCATAGTAATCGTATACACCTGTAGATGTAACAACGCTATCAGCAGCATCCTTAATAAGATTAGCAAGGGGACTTAATAATCTAGGATCAATATCCTTATACTGACGACCCATTAAAGTTGCAATCTCTTCAGCAGTAGCCCCTGATTGAGCTATAGTAAAGTATTGGAAGGGAAGCCCAGTTCTAGCAAGCTGAGGAAGATTTTGAGAAATGTATTTACTAATAGGAATCATTGCTTGGCGAGTTCTCTCATAAATCTCTTGACCACTAATGGGATGAAGCTCATGAGAAGTAGGATCTGCAATCCATCTATCAAGTCCTACTTGCATAGGATCTTTTATTATGAGAGAAGGATTTCTTAGTTGTGCTTCCTTAGCAGCTTTTGCCCACTGTTCTCTATCAACAGCTGCCTTATTTAAAGGTAGAATATTATTAGTAAAGTCAGTCTTACGCTGAATTAATCTACGTCTAATACCAGGAGTTAAGCCATTCTTAGCAAGATCATTTATATCAGCTTGAACTGAGGATTGGAATTGCTGATTAGCTTGTATAGCAGCATCATCAATCCCAGGCTGGAATCTTGTAGCAGCATCAGCAGCTAAAGCCTGATTTTGAAGAAACTCCTCCTCCGCTTTATTATGCAACTGCTGCATATACATAGGAGCAACCATTAGCTCTTGCAAAGATGGTAACTTAAACTCCCCATATGTTATCTTATCATAAGCATTAACAGCAGCCATTACTTACCTCCTTTCTTAATACCTCGCAGGAACTCTGCTACTTCAGGATCAAATAAGAACCCTCCTGTAGCATTCTTAGAAGCATTATATTTATCTAACCATTCCCCAAATTGGTTGTAGTCAAACATGTTGTTTATTCTCCGAATATCTCCTAAGTATCTAGAAGCTTCTCCAATAGATTGACCAATTTGAGATATTCCAGATCTACGAGAATTACGAGCAGCAGCTCTATTCTGAGCATTAATTTGCTGTTCATTAATATTATTCATAATATTAAACTGCTGCTGTTGTGCTGCTAAAGCCGCTAATTGACGATCTTGCTCAGCATCAAACATAATAGACTCTTTCTTACGTTGTCTATTAATTTCATCTGACTTAATATACATGTCTCCTAATGCATTGAGAGCATTATAATTATGAGCTACTAAAGCTGCCCTAGCTGAAGCAGGATTACCTGCAGAAGTGTTAATAATATTCCTAGCTGTAGCATTAGCCTGTGCTCTATACTTATTAGCCATGTATTCTCTATCTATAGGCTCATAAGGTAAACGACGCCTAGTCATATAAGGACTCAAGTCCATCTGGCCATAAGATACTTCTTCTGGAGTACTAAAGGCATCAGATATTGCTAAACCTGTATTAGTTAATGCAGGAGCAAATAATCCTAATTGAGACCAATCTCTTTTAGGACGTTTTGCAGTAGGTCTATCATAAGATAAGGCTTCCTTACTAGCCTGAGCTAAATCAGGCATATCATTTCCTAGTGTACTAGTAAAAGGAACCTTCTGTTCAATCCAACCTCCACCATCATGCCACTTAGAAGCATTGCGAGCAAAGTTAGCTTTCTTAACCATAGCGGAAGAATAATTGTCCTTATTAGCTAAGACTTGACGAGCAAATTCTTGAACGCCTTTACCCCGTTTCTTAGCAGCTGCAGTAAATGTACCACGCTTGGAAGGCTGAATATGTATACTACCACCTTCGGCATAGAGAATGTCACCAAGTTCATTTAAATCAAATACTTCATTCATAGCTTCATCAGCTTTATCTATAGACTTCTGAGCTTCCTGAGCTTGCTGAAGTCTTCCTAACATAGCATCTCTACCTCTCTTACTTATAGGATCAAAAGGTCTTTCCTCACTCTCCTTAGAGAGCTTCTTAGATGCATCAGCATAAGATTTCTTATCTACCCTTCCAAGGTCATAGGCTTTACCAAAACCTTTGGGTACTTTTAGTCTCTTAGAGAATACATAGTCATCCCACTTGGTTTCACCTTCCTCAACAAGATTAGAATTACCATTGGGATCTACTCCCTGTGGGATACCACCATTAATGTTAGATTCATGAGAGCCTCCTTCATTAAACTCACTAAACCCAGTGGGATAGTCACCACCATGAGTACCTACCCATCCTCCAAAGGCTACTATATTAGCAAGAGCATCCTGAGCCTCCTTCTGACTAAGGAGTATATTCTGAGCCATTATAGCCTGAGAAACTCTTCGATTAGCTTCCTCACGTTGCCTATTACGATCTGAAGCTCCAAAGAGTCCTCCAGCTAAACCAGCAATACCTCCAGCTAAAGCTCCCCAAGGGCCTGCTGCTACTCCTGCAGATGCTCCTGATAGAGCTCCTGAAAATCCAGCTAAGCCCATACTTTCACTAGACTGAGGTTGCCAATCAGCAATCCAACCAGAGAGAGCACTCTTAGACATCTGAGTCTTAGTCTGATCTACTTGAGCATCAGCCTGAGCTTCAATCTCATCTCCTCCTCCAAAGTTATCTAGAAGAGAGGTGGCAGCCCCGAGAGCTCCCGAGGCTATACCAACACCCTTCTGAAATTTACTAGCTTTCTTAATTTCAGCCATTATACTGTATAGTTAACAATTAAATCATGTAGTACTAACTTGTTATCCTCTTCCTCAGTAGGAGTATAAGATAACTTCATCTTTATCCACGGATTACGAATTCTATTAAGTTTATAATTCTCAATCTCCTTAGTATCTCTAGGGATATAAGCTCTCCATGTACGGAACTTCTTCTGAAGATTCCTATATTGTAATAAAGCTACATCCCCAGTATCTTGGAACTCATTTCTAACATGAATATGGTCTAATGTCCTATTAGGATTATACTTGGTATAGTCATCATTATCAAGTACAAAAGCATCTGCTCTAAACTCAATATTGTTAAATACTTTATCCCTAGACATTTCAGGATTTACTATATAATCTACATAAGAAGTAGCCTTAGGCTTTCCATAGAATTGATTATACTTACCTGCATGTTGCTCATAGAGTTCTGTAGTATCATTCTCTGAGAATATACTTAAGAATTTCCCATCTTGCCTGAACATGAAGGAAACATTCTGATAGTCAAAGAAGCTAGTAAAGCAAGCTAAATTTTCAGAGAATGTGAGACACTCATCTTTATCATGAATATAAACATCGTTATGAATACTGTCCTTACTTAACTTCCAGTTAGTCATACCATCGACAAGAGTTAACTCATTAGTATTATAACCTAAGTTATTTAAGGACCAAGAGGCAAACCCAGTAGCATTCGACAAATCTTTAATACCCTCTCCTGAGATAAGATTGAAGTTCTTCTTAGCATGATCTATATAATATATACCACTACGAGTTGTAGTAATAGCCCACTTATTCTGAGCTCCAGAAGTAGTAGAAATATATCTCACACCATTAACCTTACTGCTATTAGCTAGCTCTATAGGTAATCCATCAGATACAGGAACTTGTACTCTAGTATTATAGAGAATATTAGAAATGGCTTTATCTTGGAATGCATACAATTGATTGTTATACATAACAAGTTTAGTCAGTTTACCATACTCTCCCTCTAAATTATAAGTAGAGGCAAATGTCAAGTTAGTCCAATTATCAACAAGACTATTAGGATTCTTAGTAAGTGTCCAAGAGAATTGATTAGGAAATTTACCAGTAGATTCTAATGTCCTCTCATCATCTTTATTAAATGTGAAATAATTATCTGGCTGACTATATACCTCATTCAGTATCCCAAAGTTTTCAAAGTTCATAGCCCTAGTGTCAGTCGAATATCTATTAACATCAGATCTACCATCAGTATTAGTATAAGACTCACATATAAAGGATACAATATCATTGAATCTTTGAGCATCTTCCAAAGGAGAAGCAACTCGTAAACAATCATATCTACCTACAAAGACATCTCCCTCCGTGGCTTCTACAATACATACATCATCATCTTCAGGTTCGGGAAGAATAGCAGGCTTACCACAAGGTGTCCATACCTGTTGATAAAGGTTATTATCTGTCCAATCTGCATATATAAATGCATCAGATCTTACTAAATCTACTAGAGTAAAATAAGGTAAGTTCCTTTGAAAGATTAGATTTTGAACAGCTACATTATCATATACAGGATCTAAGATTTCTCCTACCAGAGGATCAATCATTTCTGTAGCATATTGACCATAACTCCCTATATAGAAAGGATCAGAAGCAATTCTTTTCTCAGCATTAATGTAAATTTTCTTGTTGACAAGAACTACTAACTGGTCTGGACTGGTAGCACACATTTTATCAGTAGACCTGATATAATTACCTCCTACCTTACTAATATTGTAGTCTAATACTTCAATAGTAGACCAGTTTCTCATAGTATACCATGAGTCTTTAAATTTGATAATAGCACTAGAATCACCTTTCTTTAGTGTAATAGTACCAGTACCAGTCTTAGAAGTCTTCTTTGCTTTCCAGAATCCTAATCTATACTTAAACCATACCGTAATATCAGCAGTAAGAGGCCTATTTACTTGTAAAGAAACTTTCCAAGGTTCATCCCATTCACCTCTTTTACGAGAGTCTGTAACACTATAAGCCTCATTCTTATAAATATCGGGGCGATCTGAATTCTTAGAAGGCCACCAATTAATATTTAATAAGGATAATTCTCTAGTGTAGTTACCAATAATCTTATTGTTATTATGGAACTTTGCATAAGCACTAAACTCAGGAAGAGTGGGAAATACCCTAGTCTTAGGATCTATAACTTTAGTAGCAGCTGCTACTCCGTCAAAGCTTACAAATAACTCCTTCTTAGGAGGAAGTGAGAATGTGAGGTGAGTATTAGCACTATACTTAATAGGTATGTTAGAATTAATCTTTGATGTTTCTCCAAGTTGTAGGAGAAGTTCATCCATACCGGGATTATAAGTAATCTCTTCACCAGAATAAGCGGTCTTATATAAAGATACCGGTCTTATAGAATCTCCGTTAATAAAGAGAGATGGTTTATTTACATCATAATATAATGATGATAAATCTCTAAAGATAGTAGTATCTAAACAATACTTCTTAAAGGAAAAGATCTTATCTTTAAACAGTTTCGCAGGAGAGGAGTCAGACGTTTTAGCAGCATTTAGTGATGCCCATGAAATATTATCATTAAGGAAAGTACCAGGATCCCATACACCAGCAGTACCTATTATTAATCTATGAACTCCGGAACCAATATCTACGATTTCACTCTCATCATAGTACGCTGTATTAAGCCCTTTGTCCTTAAGAGATTTTACAGTGTGAACAGGAGAGTAGTTAGATACATCACTATATCCAATAAGACCTACAACATTACTATTATCCTTAATAATATAATTACTATTAGTAGTACTAGTTACTAAGGATAAGCCCCTAATTTGGAAGCCTTCAACAGTATTTTCGAAATAGTTCTTGTCAACTTCCTGGTATTCTATATCTGGGCTCCAAAAGTCTAAGATACTATCATCAAAAAGTATATTGTTGAAGTTAGCTTCTGGAATGACTCTGGGAGTATAGATCTGTACGTCAGGATAATAATTCATATCATTATCATCGTTGGTTCCTCCATTAGATTCAGTGTCATTTAAGAAATTACCAACGCCTCCCTTATTTCCCCATTCATACCCCTTAGTATTGTAATTACTTCTAGGCTGTTCATAGATAGTACCCATAAGGTGACCATAGTTAGGTCGAATATTCCATAGAAGAAAGGCATACTCTAACCAACGATTATTATCACCATCATCTTGTAGTGTAAAATTGTGAATCATTGGGTAAAAATAGGGAGATGCTAACCAGTGTATCATAAGCCCACCAGTACTAGTCTTCTCTGCCTCAATTCCACTACTATCTCCTATCCATCGTTTACCAGACTTCATACCCCAGTTCTTAAAGAACTTTGATTTCTCATTCCAAACTCTATAGACTTCTCTGGGTCTTGATAAGTAATCAGTATAGGACCAACAAGAATTAGTAGCTCTTAAGTTAGGAATAAAAACGGTATTGGTTAAGATTCCTTGAGCTGGATACTTACGATTGACTTTCGTAGGCTCGACATAAAGAAGTCGTACTCTTCTATAACCCTTATTATAAAGATCTTTACATATAGTATTAGATAGCTTAACTACTAGTTTATTCAAGAATAAATTAGTATAATTAGTCTGATACTCTTGGTCTGTTAAATCTGTGAATGTTGAGTTATCTTCTAACAATCTAAGATCTTCTGTAGGATCAAGACCTTGGGAATTTCCAAAAAATACTCCATGAGCCGAAGGCCTTCGAAGGTCAGACCTCCACATAGATTGTGTAATCTTTCCACTTATCTTATCATACTCTTTATAATAAGTATATGATTGTGATAATCCTTGAGTGTCCTCATTATTGTATATATACTTAGATAAGTTAGGAACCTGTGTGTAAGGTTTAAAATTATTCTTATTATCCTCAGGCTTTCCTAGCAACGAAGGCATATATACAAAAGCATTCTTATTAGGACTATAATTGATATTAGAAGTACTTTTCCATTCGGAAGGATTCTCTGCAGGGAACCGATACTTCTGAACATCAGGCTTAATAGAATTATATATAGAGTTATCCTCATTCCTTACAGGATCTAGTACAAATGATTTTGTACATACATTATCTAACTCATAGATTAAATTATTATCCTCAGTATTTTGAAGAACTAAATAACCATCCTCTAGGTTTTTGATAACTATAGGATCACCCCAACGACCATTTTCAAGCTGACCTTGTATAGCAAATCTATAAGGCTGCCCTCGTTTAAAATGCTTACAATAAGACCCTTTGCTTAAAGTATAGGGTGTATATGTATAAGTGCTTACTTCAGAAGCTTCCTCTATTTCTACAGGGTCTCTATAATCCCAACGATAAGATCCTACAGATCCCTCAATAAGCAAAGATTCAGGAGGATCTTCATTATCTAAGTAATATGTATATTTACTGTCAGTATAATACTTTAACCCAGTGTTTTTAACTATCTCATAAGAAGTAATTATGATAGTTGAAGCAATACTATGACTATCTGATTGTTTAGTTCCCTCAGTAATATAATAAGAATCGCTAGTACCATTACTGTAGTTAACCTTAATCGTGACAGTTGAGGCAACATAATATTGAGCTATAAATCTACAGGCAATCTTAGAGGCACCACTACTACTTAATTCTAGAGAAATTTTATTAGTTCCTGAAAGGAATTCTTGATATAAATTAATTGAATCAAATCCGCTGCTATCTCTAGGAATAGTATATCCTCCTACAAAAAGTGCGGAGTCTTTACTAGCCATCGTAGAAATAATAGCTTCTGGATTATTCTTATATAAAAGTTCTGAAGAATCAGCATTAGTTCCTACAACTCCAGTATCTACAACATCTACATAGTATGAAGAATTCTTCCATAAATGCTCTAGTATATCTTGCAAAGTAATAGTACCATTGCCTACAGATCTTATATTGACATTATACCAATTATCTATATTATCTGCTAGGATACTAAATGAAGGAGATAGTTTTGGATAACTATCCTCATAGGTAGCATTAGCATATTCTGGAATAGTTCTAACCTTAGTAAGTAGATCATTCTTTAACTCTGGGTAGGGAATATAAGTTCCAGTAGTAGGAAGAATATTATACTCACCAAGAATTTTTACAGTAGGAGTAGTATTTAAAGACGTTCTATGAATAGAATATACTCTAACATACTTATATCTTTGATCTAATCCAAAGAGCTTTATTGAGAAACTATTATAACAAGTCTCATCTTTCTTGGCTCCTCTAGTAGGATATGAGATATAATTTAAACCACTAGTATTAGCAATATTAGTTTCTACTCCCTGCCAATCTGTAATGTATGTAAAGGCATATTGTATTACACCAGGAGAAAATTCTCCACCAGCGTCATTCTTAGATACTTCTATAAAGTTATAGGGCTCTATAGAAGGAGAAAAATCGTAGTAAGATACGTTTCCCCACTTCTTAGGCTCAGGATCTTTAATGAAATTAATAACTCTAGGCTGATTATATCCATCTGTCCAATAAACTTTTTGAGTACTTTCAGACTCATAGATAGGCATAGTATCTATTAAATGCTCAGGGCTAAAGTTAAGATTACCCTCAAACATCAACATCACTTCACTTAAATCCTCAACTCTATAAATTCTATCTATATTCTTGGAATCGTGAGTAAATAGAATTATATATTTATTGAGAGATGCATAACCTATACATGTCCCTTTAAAGTTTCCATCGAAAGTTCCTTTAATATAAGGATGAGACTCGGAAACTGTATCATTATTAGAAGAGTTTACTGTATCCTTAAGATAGTAGAAATACTTCTCATCACTCTTATACTGATCTCCAATACTTAGTTTAGTAATAGTAGCTCCAGGATTACCAGAAAATTCTATACCCTCATTAGTATGACCCTCTCCAAACCACATTCCAGTAGAAACCTCTTGCCCATCACTTCGAAGGAGTGTTACATTAATCCTAATTAATGATGCTATGGGTTTAGATGCAGATATGTGTAACTCAGAGAAATTACTATCATTTTTAAAGTAGGATGCTGTAAGAATAACATCATCTCTTCCATCAACAGCTTTACTACTAAACTTAGTAAACTTCTTATTACCACGCTCATTAGTTACAGATAATAATGAGCTATCCTCACGAGCAGTGATTCTAATATTACGATTCTCATAGGAGAACTCAGGGTTAAACTTCGAGATACTAAGATCCTGTTGCATTCCTCTTACAACCAGTTGAGTTCTTTTAATCTCCATAATTAATGACGTATTAAGCGTTCTTTAACCCCGTCGTTGCGGAATCGATTCTTAAACTCTGTATCTCGTACGATAAGAGTTCTAAAGGAGTTAAAGAGTGCTTCAGCTTTAGATAGATTAAGCTTACGAGAATCAGTCTCCCATTGACCAACTGCCCACCAGTAGTCTTGCTCAATCTTGCTGAATTTATTACCATCCAACTTATCATTTAAATAAAGTATTCTAGCATGCTCCTTCTCAATAAACATACGAAGAGCTCGTTGAAATACAGGATTATCAGGAATCATTGGATACCCATCTTCATCTACAGGAATAGCCTTGTAAGACATCTCAATCTTACCCTTCTCCTTAGATAAATATATATAGCTATTATTAATAGTAAAGGTGTAATCTACAGACCTAGGTAACTTATCATTAATGCAATAATTACCTGTAGTCTTAGTATCTCTATAAAGATTATGGAATGTATCTGTAGCCCATCTAGCTACACGATTATCAATCATTAATTGATTACATTCTACATAGTCTTCAGGAAGAGGAGCTCTATAATCTTCATACTCTATAGAGTAGTATTTGTCTATGAAATCCGCAGGAACTCCTACTATCTGTAAGAAATCTACAGTGTAATCTAAGATAGCTTCAAATGCTATCCCATTCATTAAGGGATTTCGATGTAACTGGTCTGCAACGACCTTTAGGCTAACGTATCTTTCTGCTGCCATCTTTCCAATAATTATATTCAAATGCATCGAGCTGTCCATCCCTAGCTGCTTGATGAACTTTCATCCTTAAAGCCCTATTAGGTTGAAACATATAGTAGGACTTCTTCTTAAAGCATGCCTTGGACTTGTTATACTCAATCTTATAATTGTCGTGCTTCTCGACCTTAATTGTAATCTTATTCCTATAAGCCTCAGGATTCTCATACCAGAATCTTAAGGTTGCTCCCCAATCTACAGGAGCTTTGTAAATGAGCTCTCCCTTCTCATTAAGATATGGTTCAATGTGGTACTTGCGAATTTCTAAAAGGCCCATACGAGCCGGAAATTTCACTTCTTCTCCACGAACAAGGGCATCTGCCAACATATCATTTATAGTGCGTATAATCGCGTAAAACTGCCCTTCCTGAAGGACATACTTAGACTTCTTAGGTCTATGATTACGATACCACTTATAAGCACCTTTAATACTAAATGAATTGGTAATCTTAAACGTTCTTGAGCTACTTACTTTCTTAACCTGCTTTAGAAATTCACTGTACTCCATTATTCATCAACAGTTGTTTTAGACCTAACCTTAGGAGGCTGATAACTACCCATAGGTATAGATAAGCCATCAGAAGAATTATTCTCACCATCCTTAGGTAAGTATAGTACATTACCAAGTTCTTTGATAATAAGATCTATGATAGGCTGAACTAAGGCTTGCTCTACAGGGAAATACATATCTAATTTACCATCAGTAGTATCTTGGAAGTCAGTAGGATTCTCAAAGATTCCCTGTATCCTAAAGTATTTACCATTGAGGAAATCAGCAGTAGAGCTTATATACAACTTATGGTCATAACCAATGGTAGCATACGGTTGGGATGTTAGCCACTTGTTATAACCAAGGTATTTGAATCTATCAGGATTTATAAAGTTAACATCAATGTTATTCTCTACAAATGTAGATTGTGTATAAAGTTCTAGAGGGGTGCCATCAATAATACAGTGCTCTTCAAGAGGAGCCGTATGGTAAGAGACAGAAGTCTCTAATAAGACACCATGTAGATTTAAAATAGGTGGAACTGGTTTCTTAAAGCTAAATGTTCTACGAACATCAGTATTATTAGTAGGTAAATCTAGATGACCCAGTTCCCAGATTTGGTAGTACTCAAGAGGGACATCTTTTTTAGCACCACCATAACGTTGTTTTGTTAAAATAGCACGATATTTATTAAGCAAGAATATGATGTGCTCAACTTCAATTCGAGAATCATCAGAATCTAACTTTAATTCATCAAATACTATATAAACGCATTCTCTATAGGTTTGCATATTAATCTTTATAAAATATTTTACATTCTTTTACATGAGAGAGATACCCTGATAAATGTTCTGAAATACGACTAGGCCCAACTTTTAAGTATCGAGCAGCTGATGCTATTGAAGGAAATTCTTTAGTTACTCCAGTAGGAAGAATCACTATAACCTCCTTATATCTCTTATTCTTAAAAGGCTTAATTTGATAACTTTTAACATAGGAGAATTGGTACCCCTTACAGGTACCAGATTCTCTATGATTTAGTAAGTCTCTAAGAGTAGAGTCGTGTACTCCTAGTGATCTAGCAGCCTCACAAATTGATGAAAAGGATTGAATATATTTACCTTCTAATGAATATTGATGTACTTCTTTGCCTATAAAGGTATTACACTTTGCCACATCTTTTACAATATTATACTCAGGCAATAATAAGTTAATAAAGTCTTGTTCTTTACTTCTAATTAAATCACTAGTATAAGAAGGATCTTCAAATAGTATAATTAAATTAAAATTACTCAAACCATATTTCTCAACTGCCTTTAATAAAATTGGGCAAGCACTTTCTTTAACATCTTTACTTGTAGTAAAAGTAAATAAGTGTTTACGAATTCTGCTCTTTAAATTAATACTACTTCCTATGTACCTATGATTGTTGAGTTTATTTACAAACATGTAAACAGCAGGAACTTTTGGTAATGTTTTATAAGCAGATCTTAAATCTGTGAGAGCTAAATCAAATTCTCTCATTAGTTCATATTATTATTAAGAATTACTTCCTTAACTTCAGGATCAACAGCTGAAGTTCTCATGCGAGAGGTTGCACCACACTCACATCGGAAGACCTGATATTTATTAACCGAAGTATAGTAGAATCCTTCGGGCTTCAAATGCTTAGAACCACAGTTGGGACAAATAGGCTCATCACACTCATAATATAGATTAAGGTTAGGATGATTCCGTACCCAAGGTCTAAGTCTGAGATAGACAGCTTCTAGGCATTCAACATCCCAATTATTATACTTAAACATATACTCTAGAGCCTCAGGCTTACCATCAACACAGTCTGACCATAATTGGAAATTAGTCTCTAACTTAGTATCAACACCAAGAATCTTAGCTAAGTAATCTAACTTATTTGATGTAAAGCCAAACTGCTTCTTAGCAACTTCTAAAGTATCAATATTCTGATAAGGTTTAACAGGAGGAAGCCGATGTATTAGCATCCTAGCATTAATCTTTAATAAGTCAAACTTTTTACCATTGTGCGTAATGACAATATCTACCTCATTTAAAAGTTTAGCTAAGCTCATAACAATTCTACGATCATCTTGAGCTTTCGCTTCCTCACTTGTAAGACAATCTCCTAGAACTTCTCTACCAAAGAGCCATTTAGCTGACCAACAGATAATATACCAATCTGCAAGAAGCTTGTCTAGATTTACTGAATCTTTCCATAGACTAAATACATAACCTTTCATAGGAGCAGTCTCAATGTCAAGAATAAGAATCTTAGGAGCTTTTATAACAGACTTAGTTATTCCTGAGTTACGATAAAGTCTCTTTGCTTCAACAATATCTTCCTTAGAAGCATGAAGTCGTCTCGATAAGGATCCTTTACCCATACGTACTAGGTAAGGTTTAACCTTAAATACCTCTAAAATCTCATTAACGTTCATATTAAATTAATTTAAATTATTAATTAGCTATAATAGCTTATAAACTAAAAGTCCTCAAATATACGAAAAATTTTTCATATATCCAAGGACTTTTGTAAAAAAATAATAATTTCTATTATTTTTGGTAATTATCTATCGGAACTAAGGTAGATATAACGATTCATAGTTTGAGCAAAATCATCTAAGATATTTACAATACCAGCATATCTGCCAGCAGTCATGCCAGACTTTAAATACTCAGCTTTTGCAGCTAGAACCTTTAAGATCTCCTTAGGATCTGTAGTGTTAGGAATATTAGGATTGATAATGCCATAACCAAAACGACTGTCATTTAGACCCATAATATTCTCAGTAATATCATCAACATATTCTAATAGGTCATCATTAACGTCATCTATAAGTAGATGCAATGATTTGCTATAGGTATTCCAATGTATCTCCTTAAGTTTAAAGTATGAGCCATAAAGTTCATTAATGAAGGTTATAACTCTCTCGAAATCCATTTCCATACTAGATATATAATTACTCTCTGCTTTTGTCAAGCATAACCATAAGTACTTCTTCGTCCATATCACGGGCTTCAAAGTAAGCTTCGATTAGCTTAATGACATCAAGAAGTTTGCACTCTACAGTGCCATGCAGGTTCTCACGAATGAGTTCATGAAGATCTCGTGAGTTGGAATGTATAATTTCCTTATACTCTTCCTCACTCAGAAAGTGATCCTCAAGGCTTTTCTTCATAGCACTATGAGCAGCTTCAGATATCATCTCAAGTATTGACTCTGCAGATAGATTAACGTGCAGGTGTTTCTTCATCATAACTACGAGATTTAAGTGATTTGTGCTTATTATCTCTACCGCTATGACTTCTTTTGAGACTCAGTATACTTACCTTCACATCCTTTAAAGTTTCGATTATTTCTTTCTGAGATGAATCAATATGACCAAGATAATGTTTTACGTCATCCTGGAGAACTAGAATCTCTGCTAAAAGAGCTTTAATCTCTCTGTTAGGAGTGAAGAAATTCTTCATCTTCTGAATAAAAGTTACACTAGGCATTCTTACTCTTAATATTTAAGAACTCTCTCTTAAACAAGTCAATGTCTTCTGGCCCAAAAGTAATACCCAGCAAGGTCGGCTTATTAGGCATCAATCTCATCATATCCTTCAGAGCATTAGACAATGACTCAATGTCGATGTTATCATTCCCATCCGTTAAGGCGTCTATAATAAACTTATACTTAGGCTTGCTAAGTATGTTATTAGCGCCATACATTGCTACTGGTGCCAAATAAGGCACTCCTAAGTTCATGGCAATAGTACGAATCGACGAATTTAATGCGGCTTTTAATATCTCTAAATCAGACATGTTTACTTAATTTTATCTAGTAACTCAGGATGCTTGTCCAATAGATCTGCTACTTTCTGGAGCTTCTCTTGCTTAACAGCAATCTCTTGCTGTGCCTTGGATTTAACATCTTTAATCACACTTAATAACCGTTCACCGGCTATCCTTCCTTCAGGGGTAGTAATGTATTCATTACTGAATTTATTGCCTAAAAAATTCATAAACCCTGATTCATAGATATTCTTAGCCTCAGAATATTCAGGAGATTTCTCAATTAATTTCTTCTCATCCTCTGTTAAATTAGATGAGATATTATTAATCTCCTCAAGTAGTGAATATTGAGGAGTACCACTTCCCATAGACTTAAGCGCCTCTATCTGTCCCTCTAACATTCGTAACTGGTTCTCCTTAGTCAACGGTGATTGGAAACCTTGATAAGCAGACCCTACTGGATATCCATACATAGTTGTAAAGATTACTAATTACTACGGAGTAGGAGCGGATGTCCCTTTCGTAGATACAGCATATACGAAGTAACCTCTGTTAGATGCTAACATAGCTGCAGTGGGAGTAGAGTTTATCACATTCTGAGTAACCTTGCATACACAAGGAGGAATTATCATCCCTATAATCTTCTCAGAAGTAATATCCTCAACAGTAGGAACTGTTGAACTCTGGATTACAGCAGCATTGCTAGAATGTACTGTAAAAGTTCTACTCATATTGGTTACGTCTGTATAGTTTACCTGTAAAGCTAGATCTACTTTCGTTAAATAGTAAGTAGTTGAATCCAACGTGAACTCACTAGTATAACGAATAGTAGGAATTAACGTAGACGTAGGTGCTACGTCAGTCCTAGCAGGAGTGGGTAAACATACATTAAATTCAACTACTTGATTTAATGTAGTTCCCTCACCAAAGTTAGTTATTACTGTTCGTTCCATCATGATCCCAATTAATTAGATTCAATTACTGAACTACAGTAGTAGAGGAGCCACATCCGAAACCAAAGGGATTGTTCATAGGAACAGCTACCTGCGGATAGGGCGGATAGCAAATCTCTCTGTAGGGAAGCCGGATCTCACCGTCAACTTTATTCCAAGTTCGGGAATCCGTGTATCTCTCAGATTTAAGAGCTGAAATCTCTGCTAACAGAGGTTGTGTGGCTTCGATAGCAGCAACCTTCTTGTCAAGGTTTATAATACCCTGAGCCAGCTGGTTGGCATACTCACCAAGTCTCTGGTCAGCTCTGTTCGACTGAGAAATAATTTCTCTGTATAATTCTATGCCAACATTGTCAGCATATTTTTCAGCTGCTAAATTAGCAGCAAAAGAGGCCACCCAACAGTCCATTACCGCAACCGCTACCACGAAGGAGCCATCCTGCGGTACCTATAATGCCAAGAGTTAATCCGGCATTACCAACGCCTTTAGAAGCAAATTCTGCCATAATTAGTGAAAGTTTTAAAAGTTAATTTGAACTAAATATAAATATATTTCGCGCAAAATATATATGTAATAGGACTACTGCCCGTAAGCAGTAGCCCAATATTACTCTATTCAACTTTCACTAACTCTTATAAATATTACTTAATTATAGTAATTGCCCTAAACTATAAATTAAGCTAAAATAGCTAAGATAACTTCATCCAGTCCATTAGCAATAGTTCCTAAAGTCAGGGTCTCTTCCGTACCTTCCTGGGTAGTTGCACACAGAATTAGAAGCTGCTTTTCAGAAGCCTGAGGCGAAGTAGCTTCACCACGATAGAAGAACGCAAGATCTAATGAATCGTACTTATTCTCATAGTTAACCTTATATTTCGTCGTAATGTTCAACGGATAATTGTTCATACGATAGAAATCACCAATTTCACCGTGATAGAAGTACTCAAGGTCAGCAGCAACCTTACCATTACCATCGCCAAGTGAACCACCTACAGTCTTCGTAAAGAGACCATTGTCTACATCCGAAGTATCAATCCAATCAAACGACTCAAAGTTGGTATTACCAGTAGATGAGATTGAAAGAACAGGATTAGGATAGATATCGAAATTATAGGAACGAAGCTGTACTTTACCCATAATCCAAGGTTTCAGATTATCAGCAACTTCCTCAATAACAATCGTATCTGCAGTGCCTCCAGTTTCACCTTTAGCTGTAAGAACCGGCCAGTCAAGCTTATTGTACTTCTTGCCAGATACACCATACATCTTGTTAATCTGACTTGCAAGACCATCCGTAAGTTCTTTCGACAGAGTAGCAGCTTCAGTTGCAGAACTTGTAGTATATGATACTACTCCAACCATCTGATCTTCCTGTGAGCCAGACATAACTTCACGAATCATAACACGGAGACTATACTCCGTATTAGGAGCAAGTTCAGCCTTATTAACCTTAATAGTTACTGTACGCGGTATGCCTACCTTAAAAGGCCTCTTAGCATATTGTCGAACCTTATCCTTTTCGATAATATCCGACTTCATTATGTCGGTATAAGCATTAGTGTACTGGATATAAAATTTCTCCACATCGCTAGCAAGCACCTCACCAGCAGCAGGTTTACCTTGATCCCCAGTACCAACCTTAACAACTTTATTGCCAGTCTTTAGATCAATAACTTTGATATCGTTTGCAGAGTTTGCAACAATGATCTGCCGAACAGCATTTTCAGTAAAATTTGCCATATTATAACATTAATTAAATTATTCTACTCTGCGATTCAGAGCTATTTGTGTATTCAAACTATTCTCTTTATAATCACGTGTAGCTAACTCTACAGCACGATTTATAATCAACTCCCAAAGGGTGGGGGAGATCTTATTATCTAAATTCCCATCAACATTTGCCTTACGTTCTCCCATGATAGAGAGGTTTCTGATACTAATCCATTCTGCTGAATCTAAGTCTACTAGTATAATAGGCTCAGGTTCTTTCATGTAAGTATAAATGTATTGAAACTCTTTAGATACAAGATCTTCATTAGATATTAATGTGATTTGACGTACCGTTGTATCTTCATTGGTAGTCTCATCAACACGCCATACTCTTAGATCTGAAGGTCTCCTAAAAGGATTCCTCATAAGCCTATAGGCTTCATCAATATCAATAGGTTTAACTACTATATTACGAGTCTTTAAAGTGGGGTCATTAGGACCCTTAATACGCTCGGCTAATAGCTGAAGTACGTTAGCATCTAAGTCTATAACATAGGAATTAAGCCCCTCAATCTGATTGGGAATAAGTGTTGTAATAACAGCCGTTCCTGTAAGAATATAACGTGGAAGGAGCGATTTAACAGCTTCAGTACTGTCGATGGTATCACCACCCATAGTACCGTTATAATAGCCTGAAACAACCTCTCTATGCGCTTGAGTTAAGAATAATGATATTTCATACTCATTAAGACCTGGTGCAGCTGCACTTAAGATATTATCATAATGTAGATTAAATTTCTGAATCAGTTCCGCTGCAGTCATAATGTAAATTATTTCTTAGAAGCCTTGATCTTAGCCTCAAGCATTAACTTATACTCTTGATTCTTGACAGCGTTGATATACCTAGCAGCATTTGCAATAGTAGGATCATCCATACCTTCACACAAAGGAGTATTGTCAGCTTTGTAATAAAGGTCTCCTCGCTTCTTAATAAGACCTGCATAAATTGCATCCTTAATCATTACCTTAGTTTCAAGATACGGATCCTGAAGAATCTGTATGAACAATTTAGGATTGCTCTGCATATTCTTAAATGCCTGTGCCTGGAGCCAATCAAGAGTACTAGATTCTGAAACAGGCTTACCCTCAAGAGTCTCTACTGCAAACCGCAGTACAGGTTTATTCTCTAGGAATTTGCCTAATTCAAAGGATGCTTGCATAGCTACATTCATCTCCTTATTGAGAGTCTTAACCTCTTCTCCCTCTCTGATAAGCACATACCTATAGGTTGCTTTAGGACTGGTCTTAAGAGTATCAAGACTAGGAGCAATAGTATCAGAATTAGCTAGCAGAATCTTATATTTAATATAACCATCAGGAGTGGAAAGATCTAGAATAGTATCCATCTTACCAAGTCTAACAATAGCATTATCAGACTCCCAATAGTTATCTTCTTTTCGATAGATAGAAAGAGCATTATCCTCAAGACCCATGGTCATTTCTAAGAATTTCTTCTCAGCTTTAGTAAGAGCATTCTTGTATGAACCCGACATCAGAAGCGGTAGCGTATAGATTTTTACTGCGGTTTCAGCCATTCCTCCATAGAGAGCGTGAGAGGGTTTGTCAATATTACCAGTAGGCTTAAGAATACACCTTACAATAACTTTCTCATTCCTGAGACAATTTACTATCGGCTCATCCTCTACAGACGTTGTAGAACTCTTCTTATCTACTTTAGAACTTTTCGTAGGTTTAGGTACCTCAACTTTTACTTCCTCAACTGAGGTGTCAATATCAATATCACCAATATTGCTAAAATTTTTATCCATAACTTCTCCCTTTATTTAAATGAAGGTAAGTGGGATTTAACTCCCACCTACCTATAAATGAGTTATTACTCAGTAAGAATATTCGGAATCATACTCATGGTACGAGTAGGATCCAGGATTAATACACCCAGAGTAGCCATCTTGTGGATCTGTGCAGAATCCTCAGGATACGACATATACGGGTTGTTCATACCACCAGTAAAAGGATTGCGCAGGCCCCACATGTAACCACGATACTCTTCCTTACCACGAACCTTAGCTAGCTGAATATTAGGCTCCTCAGTAGTACCAATGCACATAATGTCATAACGGTACGACTCTGCAACACCGCCATTCGGGTGCATGATCTTGTTACGTACCTGATCGTCGTAGAGAGGATTAACATCAATCTTAATAGTTACACCATTAGGAGCTTTGTACTCTACGAACTGGAAACCTGCACTCAGAGCATTCTCATGAAGCTTGCTCGAAGTCTTTGAAATAATAGCAGGATTAGCTGCATTACCACCAAGATACTGGAATACAGTCCATCCAGATACTACATCAAGAACTGCCTTATGGAACTGTACAGCACCACGAGAACCAGTCTCAATAACAAAGGTACGATCCGAGTAATCAAGCTTCGACTCTGACAGCTCGAAGAGAGCATCCTCAAGAGTCTTCAGACTAAACTTAGTGTAATAACGAGTATTACCTACAGACATCTGAGCACGGATACCATCGCCCATCTTAATGACATTACCGGACTTACCAAAGTTCAGATACTCACCGTTCTTATTACGGTTCGAGCGGCCAAACATTATAATGTTCGACTTATATTCTGAGAAGGTTTCCTCCAGCTTATAGTCTACATGGTGAATCCATGAATTTGCTACTTGCTTGTTACCAGCCTTATCTACAAAAGGTATACCAATAGCCAGCTTCTTATCAAGAATATTTCCAGGAACCTTAGTCTGGATACGAATGTGTGACCATTCATTACGCATAGCAGTAGAGCTAGTATAACGAACATCACCTACTTCCAGCGACATCGTATCCTCAACAGGAGCATATTCCCAGCTGAACCGTTTACCAGCAACAAGCTGACTTACGGGCATGCCATCAAGAACGCCTCCCATAAGTTCTACGGTATAAACTGCATTCGAACCTTCAAGTCTCGGCTGACCCAGAATACGCAGGGGATAAACCTCATTAAGTTCACCTACGATTACCTCGCCATCAGCAAACCAGTCTTCGGGGAAAACAACCTTGAAGGGCTGTCCGTTGGCACCAGCAAAAGTCTCGGTATCCCCAGTATTCTCAAGAACTTGATCACTCATATCACGAGCCTCTACAAGGGGAATATTACGACGAGAACTGCCAATGACTTCCCAAGTGTACTCATCATCAGTTTCAAAGTACTTAACAGGGAATCTCTGGAGATAACTATCGAGGCTCTTACCACGATGCTGAGCCAGAAGCTGTACCATAATATTAGTAGCTTTCTGAGGCGCACGACCAAAAATAGCTCCGATGTGGTTATCTCGGGTTAAGCCTTTCCACGAAGTGAAGGCTTTCATTTGAAATTTACCTAGTTGCATAATTTATTAATTTAATTAAACGTCAATTCTATCAATGAAGTCAAAGGATTCTTCCTCAGGCTCCATATTAAAGTTAACGCTACCATCATCCAAAGTTCTAGTATTGTTGAGTTTATGCTCTAATTCTCGTAGAGCACCTTTCTTAGCTTTAGTTAACTTCTGATTAACTAACTTATCAATATTCTTAAAGCCATCCGTAAGTGTATACATTAGAGAAAGGTAGTATTGAGCATCCAAAGAATTCTCTCTAATATACTTCTGAATAGGAGTCATAATATGACCATCCTCATCTTTGTAACTAGCCTTAGTCATATTATTATAGACCTTCTCTCTAGTACCCTTATCAAGGTTAATACCATCAAAAGGTTTATCAGTATTTAGTACCTTAGCTTTAAACTCTTTAAGCTGTTTTTCCTGAGCAGCTTTTGCAGCAGCAGCAGCAGCTTTTCTTTCCTCAACAATAGAATGATACTCTTCTTTATAGAAGTCTAAACAGCTTTCAAGAGCTGCCTTAGCATCTTCAATATCTGTACCAGCATTAATAGATCTCTCTACTTCTCGCTGAGCACGTTCTTTCTTAAATCCACGATTAATATAATCACTATATATAATCTTCTTACGAAGTGTTTCTGCATCATCAGATTCAGCTTCAAGCTCCTCTTCAGATATATCAGAGAGATACTGAATAGCTCCCTCATAACGCTGAATAACATCAGGTTCCACACCGGCATTAAGCATATCTCGGATACGTTTCTGCTCAGCATCTAGACCTGCATCTATCTGCTTCTTTAAAGCTGCAGCGAAAGATTCACTATCCTTTATCTCTTTGATTTCATCTTCGCTTAAGTCCGGGAAAATACCATCTTCGTAACAAGCCAGTGCGACGGAAGCAAGTATTGGTGTATTGGGAGAAGTTTTATCGCTAGGATCCTTGTCCTTAGTGGTATCTTCCCCGCTTAAGCTAGGATCAGGATCTTCTCCTTCTCCTTCCTCAGCACCTCCGCCCTCTTGCTTACCCTTAAAAATCCCTTTAGGATCAGGGTCCGCATCTGTACTGGTATCTGTAGGAGGATCATTATCGGGAGCTCCAAACTCCAGATCTTCCTCCTCAATTTTAATATCAATAGCGTCGTCTCCGAACGCATTGAGTAAATCCATTGATAAAGTTTCTTCCATACTTCTCCAAAAATTTTAATCTTAATTAGTTAATCTCTTTACATAGATTAATGCAAATATATGAATATTTTTTCATATATAAAATACTTTTAGAAATTCACTAATAAATTACACCAATAATTACTACTTTATTTCCTATTTAACAGTAATCCATATCTGCTCTCCAGCAGCTACAGCTTTGTCAAATTTATCTAGTAAAGCTAAGAAAGTTACCTTGCTGTTAGATATTCTTCCACTAAAGTAATTCTTTCCAACTAAGATACAGCCTGACGAATCAGCCGCACTGTTACCCCAATGTATTAATATACCGGTAAATGAAGGAACATTATTTAGCAGAGGCATGTTCCTATTATTTACCTTAGGACTAAACTTGGGAGAGTTTACCAGTGTAATTCTATATCTACCATTAGGTATAGCAGTTTCATGCATAACCTTCTTCTCATCTCCATCAAAAATACCATTAGAATTCTTATCTCTATCAGTATCTTCAACGGTATCGCACTCGTATACTCCATTTACGTAAAGTTTCCCACCTGTATACGAGCTTTGTCTATCTATACGCTGTAAGAGTAATTCCATAACTAAGGGATTTCTGGACGATTAGTAGTCTCCCCCCTAGCCTTTTTAAGCTCCTGTAACAGCTCATTTACTGTTGTATGAAGTTCCTCATTAACCTTCAGAAGACGTGCTATTTCATCTCGGTAGAACTCTCGCATTTTAACAAGAGTTTCTATCTCAACAAGAGTTGCATTAGCATCTGAAGTTCTCTTGCCACCAAGTTTCCAGGTAACAATTATTGAGAGTAAGTTAGATACTCCTAGAGCGCCCAGCAATGTAAACCAATCCATTATTCGATTACTTGAATGTATCTCTCAGTCTCGGAGTAAATGTAGGGACTCTCCTCAACTACATCGACCAATAGAACCTTATGTTTACGTTGAAACCACCTACACAAGAAGAACTTCTTAGGAGGCTTAATAGTCTCCTTCTGAAGATGCCCTACAACGGTTCGTTCACTCCTAAACTTAGGTTCTACAACTACCTTATTAGGATATTCTAATCCAAGCCTAAGGCTGTACCACTTATCCCTAATAGTAGTATCAATCTTAACATCAGGTTGAAATATTGTATCCCGTAAAATCACAGTGTCCTTCTTAGATGCAATACTTAGTTGATATTCTAAATATCGAACATCCTTATCTCTAATCTTGAGCTTTTTTTGAACTTCTAATAACTTCCTATTAATAGAATCTTTACTAGATTTAAGCTCTTCAATCGTAAACTTAAAGGCTCTTTTCTCGTTAGTAAGAGAATCGTTCTCCGCCGCATACGCTTTTATATTAGTATATGCCGCAGAGACTTCTTCTCGTAAACTATTAATTTTATTATAAGCTCCGAAGCATATCCCACCAAGGGCTAGTATTACTAATCCTTGAATTGCTATTATTTTCCATCTCATAATCTCATTACGAAGTAAGGGCTGTTCTTATAGCTCCTGTAGTATTTTCATTCTGATCCGCTAGCTTAACTAGGGAAGGATATGCTACATAAAACGTACCCCAATATACTTCCTTACTGTTTACTGTTAAAGTATTTAAAGGCTTAAAATAATATTCAAAAACGGCTCCGGGAGGTATTGAAATACTTGTCAAGTTTACTGAATGATCTCCCCATGTTACTCCACATTTACACACGGAGCTACTATGAATATTCACAGTAATAATAGCACTTCTTGATGTATTCAATATAACTCCTCTATAAATAGAAGCATTATCTAATACTCCATTTGATTTGGCTATCAATAGCGTAGTTGATGCGTCTGCATCACTTGTGGTATATGCATTAAGGGAGTGAATGTTAGCATCTAATCCTGACAAGAAAATCTCTTGTAATTCTTGACGAATATTACCAGTAAGAGAAATATTACTAGCTACTAAATTATCCGCTGTAATATTTCCACTAGCATCAAACCTAATTTTACCAGCTGCTAAAAATCCTTCTCCAGTTTTAAAGTTAAATGCTATATTGGGAATAAATACTCCAGCAGTAGGATTAGTAGGCTCAAATGCTTCATAATTAGTAGAAATTTGACCACTAGCATCAATACCTTGCTGGCTAAACATCCAATCTCCGGTAAATACAGCAGATCCTATAAGTCCATTAGATATAATACCAATCTTAGTAAATAATGCTTCAAATGCTTCTAATTTAATCCAACTACCACTCGTGTCAGTACTAGGAGTCTGATTATTATGTGCTGTACCAAGCCAAGTACCAACCTTATTTAGGACGTAATAATTATCATCCCCAGAATCATATACATAAGGAGTTTTATTCGCATCACATATATATGTAACAGTTGTAGAATAAATCCCCTCAGGATATATTATTTGACCTTTAGAACCAGGAGCACCAGGCATGCCAGGAGCTCCTTCTAAACCATTAGTACCACTTAGTTTAGCAGGGATAGACCATGCTCCATCTACAGAACCAACTCTGTCAGAATTGTCTACATAGTTAATACGAGCCTGTATAAACCATATATAAGGATTAGCTTCAGTAACAGTAGGAACATTAGTACTCCATCCAGTCGGATTCCTATTAGATCCTAAATCTGTACTACCAGTATATGTAGATTCTGTACCAAGACAGTACTGTACTTCAATACCTACTCCAGGAATTCCTGATACACCATTTTTACCAGCAGGGCCAGGATCACCAGCTGGTCCAGTAGCTCCATCTTTCCCATCTTTTCCCGGAGGACCTTGTGGCCCTTCTGGACCGGCTTCTCCACTAATAACAGTAGGAGTAGACCAATTGGTATATAAGGTATCATTAGGATTAATAGTAGCTACAATCATCCATATAAACTCCTGGGTAGCCTTAACGGCAGGGATCATAGACCAGCCTGTAGGAGTCCTCATAGTATTATCAAGAGCAGGAGGAGTAATATTACTGAAGTTTATTGCAAAGCGAAACTCTGTATATTTGCCATCCTGAGCAGTACCATCACGACCATTTACAGGTAATACTTCAGACCATTCAGATACTAGGCCTGTAGATCCTGTAACAGTACCTATACACTGCCACCAATTACCACTGGTAGTAGGATAGTCTTCCCATCCCTCAGGATTGGGATTTGTACTAGTAGGAGGCTCAGGTTTAGAGCTACTTAACTTATAGACATAAGTCTTGTAGTTGGGAACACTTCCTGCAGGCCCTTTAGGACCTTCAGGCCCAGGTTCTCCTGGGTCACCCTTATCTCCTTTGGTACCAGTCATAAGAAGGGGATCACTCCACTCACCTATTAATACTGTATCTTTAAAGGTTGCAGTAATAGACCAAATACTATCTGAAGTAGTATGAATTGGAACTACATTTCCCCAGATAGACCCTGGGTTAGGGTTGTCCTTAACAACAATAGGAGGAGTATTTGAAGTGCTAGTTTTCGAATACATTATTCTAATACTAGTACCATCAGAGCCCTTTGGTAATCCAAAACAGAATTTAAAGATATTTCCATCTAATGTTACAGAGGCGTCTGCTTGACTAGTAGATTCTACTTGATCTACAGTAGCTTCGAAATTTTCAGGAGTACTTCCACCCTGACCTCCTACTAAAACCCACTTATCTTGAATACAATCAAAGGCTAGTAGTTCCCACAAAGGAGAACCACTAGTTGTAGGATGTAACCAAGTAAGATTAAGAGCTTCTTCAGGGGGGGGCTCAATACCTACCCAAATTTTTCCAAATCCATTTATATAATGATACATAATTATCAAACTTTATTGTGTGCAGATTTGTATATCCTCTTCACCGTTATTCTTCTACCGATAGGATAAACTTCACCACCACTTACTGTCATAGTTAATTTACTTTCTGTGCAACTAATAGTCATTACCCCTACATCAGATATTACCTCTGAATTAGACCCGCCAGAATTATAAAACCCACTAAATTTGATATCTGATCGGGATTCCCCTACTTTGAAATTAAAAGTACGGTTAACGTTAATGCCAGAGACAAAATATGTATTAGGATCACTTGGGTCCATTAAATCATATATTACAGTAATTAAATCTCCACTCTGTAAACTTTTAGAAAAGTCAAACATATCCGGAGCGTTGTCACCTAATTGAACGCTTCCTTCCCAAAGAGTAGTTCCAACAGGAACACCTGCCTCATCAGCAGGTAACTTTTGCCATGAAGTATCGTAAAGACTTGTGGACTTAAATACGTACAATGTAGGGGTACCGTTAACCTTGTTATTAACGTCCGTACCTATGTATAAAGCCATGAGAGAGCTTATCTTTATAGCGTACCCTTTTAAAGGCACATCGGGGCCGTTTGTTGCTGTCTTAGCACTTTCAAAAGTAACGAATTCTCCGACTTTTATATCGGAGCTGAATGTTATACTCTGGCCATTTAAAGTCCACGAGTTATTCCTAAAGTTAGTGACAACAACATACTTGACTCCTTCAACAGAAGCAAGATCAGCTATTTGTTGGGCAGTAATCTTCTCTGTGGCAGAGACCTGAAATTCCTCGTTACCAGTAGCAGCAGCTTTCTTGATAAACTCAGAAATATCTTTGTAAACATTTGCCATATTTAATAATTATTTTAATTAAAAACCAGCTTTATTTTTAGAGTATGCACTACATATATCTGCATAAGTGGCTATTACTAAGTTATCAGAGGTCTGAATAACTTTAAGTGTTTTTGATGCTTGAGATCCAGAAGATCCTGTAGTTCTAAACGTAATAGTCTTCTCCCTATCTTCTCCAGTGCGGTTATAATCAGAAGTAATTCCTGTAGGGATTATAACTAAATTATCTTCAGTAATCTCACTATCATCCCACTGAAGATAAATAGAATCTGAAGCATCTATAGACCAAGGAATTGAAATTGTCTGGATACTCATAATACAATTTTACTAAGTTAAAATAGGGAGGGGTGGCAGTTTTCCCCCCCCCCCTATTAATAATCCTAATTTACTAGGATACCGTAAACGTTGTGTTGGTTGTAACGTCAATGGTAACAGAACCAGTCTGCGGAACTGTAATGGTAGCGGTAGACAGGTTAAGATAAGCATCTCCAGCAGCCTGCTTAAGCTGAATAGTAGCAGTTTTGCTACCTGCAGAAGTAACTGTAATTTGCTGCGTACGTTCGCTAATAGTTGTATTAGCAGCGGCAGAAAGTGTCAGCTCAAAAGTATACTTAGCTACAGCACCAGGGTCACCAGTAATAGCAACACCATTGGTTACCTCTGTAGATGTGTTAACCTTATACTTAACCGAAGTAATATCTGCTGTAATAACATTACCAGATCCTTTAGTAAAAGTAAGTTTATCCGAGTTGGAAGTACCTGTAATAACTATAGCTCCTCCACCCTTGACAACAGCCATTTCAACTCCATCATCAAATGACACAAATTCAGCTGCAGCTTCAAGAGTTGCAGTGATTGTTTTATTCGGGGTAACGTCCTGAGCTGTGACTGTGAAGGTTGCATTCTTAGCAACACGATTACCTAAACTAGCGGGGTCTGCTGTAAAAGTCAGAGTAGTATTACCCGAGCCAGATGTAGGGTTAACAGAAATGTTTTGTTTAGTAACTGCCATAATTGTTAATCAATTGTAAATGTTAAATTAGTATATATTGTATTAGTATCAGTATAATTATTAAGTGCATTGAGAATAACATGTTCTTTCTCAATAGTTAAATAATCTTTTTCACCTAACCTAGTCCATAGCTCTTCACCATTATATAAAACTCTTCGTATAGTCCACGAAGGGGAATTAGCTTTTGAAGAAGACTCTTCAGCTAGATGACCTGCCTTAGTCTCGTCATAAAGACTATATACCCCATCATCATAAGTTGCAACAACTAAGTCTGATGTTACAGGTGGAGAGTAAGGCCATATTACTACTCCATTAAAGATAACTCTCTTAATAAGAGCATTATCCTTTGATGCTATTGTCTTACCATTAAAAGTAATAGTCTTTATCTTATGCCTCATAACTACGTAGTTTCTTCCAACTCTATATATAGGATGTTATCTTGTTGCATGGGAGCTGTACCTTGTACTACTTCAACACCTTTGACTGTGTTAGATGCAACACTTTTAAATATGTTTATAGTTCGCCGTAATGTGAGTCCTGTGGGCAATCTATCATTATTTACGCTGATTTCATACTCCGAAAGATCCCCAGTAATACTCATTACAGAGAATATATAATCTTCTCTCCAGGCAACTATCTGGTAGACCTTATAAATAACAGGGGAGGTTTTACTGTCTGAGTATACCCAGAATACTGGGCTGCTTTTGTCAATTGTACCCATGAATCCTATAAGGTGACTCAGAAAATTATACATTGGCCCACCTTCAGACATATCATATTGCGAAAAGTCATCATCACCTTGGCCAATATACATGGGAGTTATTACATCATACAAGAAATTATAAAACTCATTGCCGCTTATAGCATCAATATTAATTCTCGCCTGCATCTTCTGTGCCGTAGATAAGTTTTGCCGGACATATTTAATAGATTGAGCTCCCGAACCACCAAACGAAGCCCACGAGTTATCAATCCACATTAAAGCGTCATAAGCTACTGGGTCACTTCCTTCATTCTTAACAAGGTAGATTTTATTGGCCTTACCAGTCTCAGGAAGCATGGCTACAATCTCCACAGATGTAGCATTTTGAAGCGGTTCCGGAAGTAGATCAATAGGTAGCTTACCCTCCTTGTCAAGCTGGGGAGTTGCCTTATTGATGTCGGATTGAAACTTTTGTAGCTGTTCGTCGTAAATCTGACCTGTAAATGCAAGTTTACCGTCAGCAGTCTTAGCGAAAAGCAGGCCATAAATATTAATATAATCTTCCATGATAATCAAAAATTATGCTATAACACCAACAAAAGTACCAGCTACAAACTTATTAGCACTCCTATAGCACTTATAGTTTCCCTTACCATTAACAGCAACTGTTACAGGAGCAGCCATAGGTACATCGAAGCCTCCTGACTTCACGCTATTGATAGTCATATTCGACGGAACACACAGCCAAATATACTCATTAGCTTCAACCTCAATAGTAACATTGCCTGAAGGGGACGCTTTAATAGGCTGCTTCGTAAGAGATAGAACCTCGGACGATACTAAAGCATCCTTTATGGATGCACCAAAATACATTGGATAGTAGGCATTAACCGTAACTGAAGCGGTCTTGGTGATGCCTTTAATCATAGCCGTCATAGAATATGTTTGGGTATCCGAAATTGAATCCTTGATAGTCTTGAGCGCTTTATCAGAGGTAAGAACTTGACTACCTTTCTTTACAGAGATAGAATCAGGTTCGATTTCTTGATTATTAAACTTAGTAGACCAGTTAAGAGTTACCTGCGTTGAGACCCCTTTTTCAAATAAAGTCGGAGTACGGCTCATTGTCAAAGAGGTGTATTGAGTGAATAAAATTTGATTAATTTCATTAACATCCTCTGTAAGAGATTGTACTTGATCGTAGAGTACTACTTTTAATTCTTCTAAGGAATCTACCTTCTTCTCAAGTGAATATATAAGCTTTAATAATCCTTCTGCAGTAAGAGCTGCACTAGTAAGTACCTCCCATTCTTCTTTATAAATATTGAAAGTCCTAATCTCCCAAAGTACTCTTTTATCATCAGAAGGTTTTAGCCAAATTATATTAGTACCATGAGAGGGTGGGAGTTTTGTTCCCACCCAAACTTGGCCTAGTCCAGTTCTATATTGATACATATATTATTTAATTATATTGTAGGAGTATAAGCATCTATTGCCGTTGCAAGTGCTGTATTAAAAGCTGATTCAGTAGTATATTTAGTACCACCACCTAATTTATAAGCATTGAAAGCAGATTGTAAATATGTATTATCACCACTTAACTTATTAGTAGTTGTATTAAACAATACTCTGCTAACTGTTATATTATTCGAATTTGCATTCTGTAAACTAAAGAAATAAATTATATTATTAGAAACAATTCCTTTAATACATACCTTATAACTATTATTAGTAGAATTTTCAATAATTAGAATATCAGCTTTACTAATACCCTCTCTAATATTTGTATCTGTTATAGTAGTATTTAATATAGAGGAGTTTATTACATAGGTATTTACTGTAAGTTGAGCAGCAAGCTCCTCATACATTAAATATTTATTAGTTCTGGTACCACCTTTTCTTCTATAATTAATAAACATTATATCATCAAAATAAGCAATTCCAATAGGCGACAATCTATTAGAGTTCAGATCCAACAAAATATACTTTATCAACTCAGTAGTATCTATACAACTATAGATTATAAAAGTAGATGCATTACCTCTTATAAAAATTTTGGTCTTACCATTACCTTCATCCAATATAAGGAAAGTAGCATTCTTAATATCCTCTAACTTATCACCACTATGTACTTTATCTAAATCAGAAGAAGTGATATAACAAGAATTCATGTTAACTAATCTTGCTACTTCTTGATTAACAGCATCAGCGTTTTTACCAGTGAAACCAAATTGAGAATAAGCTCCATAAGGTAGAGTATACTTCTTGGTAATTATGGTCCATACTTTAGTAGAAGTATTTACAGATAACTCTTTATAGGTTATTTGTTTAGAATCATCCATACCCTCAGCCCTAATAAACTGCAAATAGTTGTTTATTTTTGATTTAGTAAGATAAACAGATTTATTATAAGGTTTAGCGGCATCGTCGTTTATTAAAACCATAGATGCTTTTTTTATCTGTTCAATAGTTTCGTCATCTAAAGTTGTCCCTAAAGTACTATAATCAAGATATACAAAATCAGGAAATTCCTTAACTTTTACAAGACTATAATTATCATCTTCTTTAAGAACTTTATAGGTTTGTAAGCACCCTTGATTATATATCCTAAAACTTCTTTCAACAGGATCTACATCAATTATAGGAGAATCATATTGAACATTATTATAAACCCAAAGTAAGTTAATCAATTGAAATTTATGTCTTTGATTAAGATAAGTATATAATACATTAGCCTTTGAAGTATTTGTAAATACAGATAAATCAAGAGGATCTGTAATAGTTCCTAAATTTACTGAAAGCGTCTTTGATTCAAGAAACGTTATTTTATCAGACCAAGTTTTATCTAAATCAACTAAAGTAGTGCCAGTCCAACGATAACTATGGTTTTGAGTAACACCCTCACCAATTTTTACGTATATCTTACCTTCTTCAGGATTAATAATCGTCCAATCTTCTTCAGAAGTATTAGCTCCAAAGTCTACAAATTTCTTCGTATAATCAATTGTAGTCCCAAGAATAGCATGTTCAATATACCAAATTTTATTAGTAAAACTTGGTTCATTTAATATCATTTCTACACTTGCACTTCCGGTAGTTATGGAATCAAATTCTATAACATCATCTACATAACTCGGTAATTGTTCGGCAGGAACTTTACTTCCTACAAGGTCAGCTTTAGTTCCCATAGCTTCTGTAAACTCTTCCTTAGTCACTCCATTATTCTCAATGTTCGTAAGTACTTGAGCTAGTTGAGGATTTTTAATATCATAGCCCTTTTCAAGCTGTAAAATAATTTTTTCGTTAGTCATAGTTAGGATTAATTATAATAATAAAGGGAGGAGCTATTGCCCCCCCCCTAACTGTTTATTTACTAGTACTAGATGGTTTAGGCTTGGCTTTCTTAATAGCAAGATCTTTTTCTTTAATGTCTATCTCCTTTGATAACTTAGTCTTATCAAAAGCTAATCTTTCATTAAACTGCCTTATCTGTTCATCTAACTTCGCTCGTTCCATAGAGTTGTCTTGAACTTCTGGGACTTCATTCTCTGCATTTCCAGATTGTTTAATATGCTCAATAAGAATCTTAGTGTCATTATCGCGCTGATTAAGCATATCTTGGAAATTCATCTCAGCCTGCTTCATTTCCATCTGAGTCTGCATTTGCTGTTGTGCTATTTCTTGTTCCTGCTGAGCTTGTTCAGCTTGACGTTCTTGAATAGCTTGCTCGTCTTTCTCAATAGTCCTACGAATCTCTGACAGAGATGATGACGTATAAATCTTCATTATTGAAGAGAATGAGAGAGTTTGATTCTGCAAAGCAGCTTGTGCTAAAGCATCAAGTTTTGAAGCGAGATTCTGAGTTTCAGGAGAGGCATCTACTACAATTCCATAGTCGCTATCTGCAAAAGTGTCTCCATCAATTTCAAGAGATTTTATAGCTCCATCAGAGGTGATATACTGGAATTTCTTATTTCTACCTCTCATAGCTATTTTAGCTGTCTCTAAGAAACATTCAAGGGCTCTCCTTTTAACATCATCGTGCATTGTAAATAACCATTCTGTAATATGAGAAGATTGTAAATTTGATCTTTCAACACCACCAACAGTTTCACGGTTACTAATCTGACCCTCTCGCTGTCGAGTAATACCAGCAACCTCTCCCATCTCATTTTTAATAAATTCTAGGAGATTAATGTGTTCCTGAATATAATTACCCTGTTCAGCATCTATAACTCCATTAGACTGAATATTTAGAGCTCCTACAACCTTACCTTGAGCAGCTCCTCCATTTCCCTCCTTAAAGCTATCTGTAACAGCAACATGATTTACTTTTGCATAGTATAACCACTTGTCTATCTCCCAGCCTTTAGGAACCATAGCAAGATCTAGTTTTACAATTTTACCCCAGTTAGCAGCAATAGCTTTATTAAGCCTATCGTAGATAACGTCGTAAAAATAAGCAAAAGGCTTCATCATATCTACTAAAGAGAAAGGTCTAGAATCATTAAGGTTATACATAGATCCTACAATACCAAAATGACATCTAGATGGATTAGAAAGTCTATTATACTGTACTATCCTAGGTCTCATATTAACATAAATATCTGGACCTATTTTAGTACCTTCCCATGCTTCATTAATCCAAAAGATCTCTTCTTCTTCACCAGCTTCTTTATCTATAATGTAGGTTTCTGGATAAAAATCAAAGAGCTCTTCGCCAGTCTCAGGATCATAAGATTTTACCTTCTTGATCTTTCTCTTACTCTTCCAATAAAGTCTTAATACTCTAATATTACCTTGGAGATCATAGTAGTTACTCGTTGCTGAAAATCCAGATTGTCCCATCAGTAGAAAATTCTCTATTACAGTACCTCCTGAAATATCTGTGCCATCGATCTCAGCAGTATTAATAAAGGCATTTCTTTCATCAATGTTGTACATAGAATCACTACTAAAAGTACTAGCTAGTTTATCTATACTATCAACATCTTTTTTAGATAGAACATCAAAGTAAGTATCTAAGATTCTACCTGGACTCCAAAAGTCTATAAGTATTATTAGATCTGCATCCTCAACTTTATTAGAAAAACCATTTTTGAAAATATGAACTTTTAAAGGATTAAGTCTTTCAAAAGTAGGCTCGCCCCCAACAATATCACATTGATAGATTTCCTCACCACAAATCATTGCATCCATAAACCCATCATTAAATATTCTGGGTATATTTAGCTCTTTCATGTAATGAGAAAGAACAGTACTAGCTCTCATTTCGATAATATCTTGCCATTGATAATCAAAATAGTAAGATAACTTATCTAGTTCTTTATTAAACTCCTCCTCTGACAAGTTCTCATCTTCTATCATAGCCTGAACTTGTTCTTGGAGCATTGCTAATTTACTATTCTCTATCTCTGAAATAGAATTGGGATTAGTTACAACAACTTTAAATTCAAATCTTCTCTTCGCTTCTTCTCCTTGGAGAACATGAAGCTTTGAGTTCATAATAGGGAAATGCTGAATAGATTCTGGAACATATAGTGCATTGACATTGTCTGGATTAAGAATTAACTCTACATCTCTCATATCTAAAACACCATTTATGAGATTATAGTTAATTCTCTTCTTCAACAGAGAATTCCGCACCATATTGCCAAAATAGTAAGTTCTTTTGTCGGCCCAATCAAGATGCTGTTTTCTCCACTCCTTAGTTTTTTTACTATAAGACAACATCTGCGGGGGTAAGTTCTTTAAATCTATCATAGCATTAACTTAATTACATAATTTGTACAAAGATAAGTAATTATCTTCAAATTTCCAAGACGTTCAAAAGTTTACTAATAGTTTTCATAAATATCTACTACTAATTATCCTTATGTAGATATTTAGCAAACCTATAATCATAATTCCTAGTAAAGAAATCATCATTACCTAAGTAATCTGCTTGATCTACATTGATAACTTCAGAAGGAGATAAATTACCACAAAGCATGAGTTTTTGCTCTCGTAGCAACATGAGCATTAATAAGGCATCGTAACGGTCAAAGTTGCTATCGGGATTCCACATAGATAACTCTTTCATGAGAGCTCTATAATAGCACCTATTAATGTTATTTATAGTGATTTCTGCCTCTTCTTCATGTCCATCTATAGTAACCTTCGTTACAACTTTAAGAGGCTTTAAAAGCCAGTCTCTGATGCGTGTACGGCCATATGTTTGAACTGGTTGTGTAGCATTAACTCCTTTAGCCTTATTACCAAAGAAATTTCCCTTAACAATCTCTTTATCTTTTAAAAACTCAGGAATGTCAGATAGTAAATACAAACAGTTTGTTTTAGAAAAATATGTGAATAAACCCTTCTTATTATTCTCATAGAGTAATTCAGCATTATAGAATAAACAAATACGTCTACAGGTTTCATAGTAATCCTCTGCAAACATAGGTCTACCTACATATTCACAAACTAGTTCATCAGTAAATAAATCTAGTACATAGATTGATCCAAGAGACATAGTGTCAGATACATCATCATCATAAGGGTCAGCACCTGCTATATAACGTCCCCAAGGTACTTTGCCATCAGGACCTTTAATGGGCATCTTATTAATATGTACAGCTCCTTCAAGCTTGTTATCTTTATGAGGATAATCTAAAATAGGCTTTACATCCGCATCTGGAGTAAATTCAACTTTCCCTTCTTTAGTCTGAACAAGTCTTCCAACCCACATATCGTCTAAACTCTTAGGATTCTGATCTAATTCTAGAATACGATCATTTAATTTATCAGAAGGAAAAATATTACTATCCCTACGCATAATAGCATCTGTGATAGTAAATGCATACTCAGCTTTACGACGTGTGAGCTGAATAGGATCAGATGAGTTATACTTTAGGATTACACGATGTTTAATCTCTTCTAAAATAGCTCCTACAACATCAGATACACCATCTTCATTGTAAAAACCTTTAGAATTAAGGTAACTAGGGAAGAAGAATATTGTTCGCCTAGCTCCTACAGCTCCTTTATCGAAAACATTTGGGAGAGAGTATACTGAATAACCATCCGGATAATTAATCATCTCAAGAGCTCCCATAAAATCTGAACCCTCAGAACCTCCTGTACCAAAGGCTATTGCTTGTCCAAAAGCCGCAGCTGCATTCTCCTGAACATTAGGTAAAGCTGTCTGCCATACATCTAGAAATTTCGGGAAAGTACCAAACTCTTCATAAAGCATTCTATTCGAACGTTTACCACGAATCTTGTCAGGATCATCTTTAACAGCTACCCCTAATACTTCATTTTGAGAACCCCTAGGAATCATTGAATCCTTATCGATATACCCCGAAATCCACTGCATCTCTGAAAGAGAGTTCTTAAGTCTAGCACGAGGAAATTGAGTGTTTTTAGCACAGAAATCTATACCATCAATAAATTTGTTAAGAGTACCGTCCTTAATAAGATACTCCTTCTGATATGCCGTTACAAGACATTTAACCTTATCATAAGAAATAGAATTCTCTCCTAAGAGGAAGAATTTACATAGAATGGCAGCTGCATAATATGACTTCGATTTACCACGAGAAGCAATCTCAACAGAATGCTTTCCTCCTACAAAATCATCATATAAACCACCATTACGGGCTTGATATTGATAGTGAGCCCTAAGATAAACACCTTCCCAGCATTCAGGAAAGTCTACAACACGATCACCTATGCGAGTACCTTTACGTATCTTAGTCTGAATAATAGGTAAATAATTTAAGTAGAAATAAAAATCTCCAGGAATCCATTCCCCATCTTCAGGTCTAACCATACCATCTAAGCACCTACGAACTTCTCGTGTTAACCACATACCAAACTCTGATTTAGGATTTGCATCAGGACGAAGCTTAGTATAGCAACCATATTTTTGATAGTGTATAGCAGCTGGCCTAAAGTAGTCCATATTCTCTAATATATGTGGCTTACAAATATCTACGATAATCCTGCCAAAAGAGTCACGAGGTCTATCTTTAGCTCGTTGACGATCTGGTGAGATAAGATTCTTAATAAATTCTACATTAGTGATAATTTCTAAGAAATCATTCCATACTTCTGTAGATAAAGAATCTCTAAGTTCTTCTGTAATAGGTGTCTGATATTTATTAGTATCTATAAGTACCATTAATCACCTCCTCCTAAGAATGACTTCATCCCATCTTCAAGGATCGCCTTTTGCTTCATACCTCTCATAGTACCCATATCTTCAATTTCTTTAGATACAGCTTTTTCAGCATCCGCAAGCTCCTTAACAAGACTAGGGACTTGTTTTACTGCGGTCATAACTTGACCTATATTAAACACTAGTTTACCATTAGCGTCTTTCTCTGTTAAATCTATAGATCTAAAAGTATTACGAATATTATCAATAATAACTCTTGTATCTTGTAATAGTAAAGAAGAAGATGTTGTAGTTAGGTATTTATAAAGTTCTATAGCTTCTAAAACCTGCTTATCTGGTTTCCAATCAGCTTCTAATCCTATACTATCTTTAACACGTAAATCTCTGTCTGCCTCTATAATTTCGAAGGAAAAATCTGACCTTGGATCATACATAAAGTATAAGTAAGCTAACTCTTTCATAGCCCTTGTTTTATCCTTAGTCCTGTCCCTATCTACAAGTTTCTTAAATGGTCTTAGAGCATAAGCCTCTTCAGAAATCTTTAAATTATAGTCCTTATATGTAAATAGCTTCATATCAAAAAAGCTCCCTACTTGTGATAGGGAGCGTTAAATTAACATACTAGTTTCTTAGCCTTCGGAGGAGTAACTTCTGTTACTTCCCAATCAAAGTCATCCACTTTAAAGAAGATATTGGCACTGTCAATAAGTAGTGCAATCTTACCATCTATCTCAAACATGGGGATCTCAAAATCTAGAGTTTCATTATAAAACTCATCCGGCATGTCTGCTTTGGTCTCATCTTTAGTGAAACGCTTCCGAGCGTACTTTGAGAAGTCAATCTGTACCAGATCCCCAGGTTTATATTCTCGTACTCCAGGTCCTACAGCAATAACTTCCTGTACTTCTTTAAGCATACCTACAGAGTCTTTTTCAATAAGACCTGCTTCACTTACACACTCTTCCTCAGTGTAAGTATTAGATGTCACTATCATCTTCGTGAATGGAGGTGTCACCTTCTTTATCTTGAACTGCTTTCTTTGCATATTCTTTAAATCGCTTATTAAGGAATTGAGCTCGGGAATATGTTGCATAAAACTTGCCTAAGCTAGGAACATTAATGCTAGTCTGCATCTTTGTAAACTCTTCTTCTGTCATTTCCTCATTTACAGGAACATTTTCCAATGTATTCTTAACCCAATTCCAATATTCTCTATAAGCTATTTCTACTACGTCATCTGGCATATCTAATTTCTTAGCAGCAGCCAAAATTATATCTTGGAGAGTCTTATTATTTATCATAACTAATCCTAAAATTTAGTAATAGCCTATAAGAGTCCTCTTCATATTCTAAAGAGGGAATGTATCTTTTACTAATTGTATTATTAGTAATAACTCCTGCTTTTCGTAGATTTGTTAATACTGACTGAAAGTTTCCCGGAGATATGCCTAAGCTTCCTACAATACCTTTTTTAATCTCATCAGTGAACAAAACTTTGTCCAGTATATCATCATCTGTAATTGTTCTAGATAATTCAAATCTACGTTGTAATAGTGCTGCTAACACTGCGACTTCCCTACCAGGTAATCTATGTAAAGGCTTAAGAAACTCTAGCCAGAGCTTAAAAAAGTTGAGACTAGAGGTCTTTAAATTGGTAGAGATAGACACAATGTCAGTATTCTTAGTCATATCCCGCTTACTCATTATTCTACATCTTTATCTGCTTCACAAGTTTCACATGAATCCGGTTCAGGAATTGTGAGCATATTCTCAATATTAATAACCGCTTTACTTACAAAATCTTCACTAAAGAGATCCTTATACTTAAGGACGTTGAATAAACTATCAAGGCGTTTACCCATAACAACTTCCATAGCTCGATTGTACTCTACTAATAGCTGCTGATACTCTTTATGCTTATTCTGTAGCTGTACCTGTAGGTTATTAGCGATATCCTTAAGTTGCTCATAGTTTAACTTCTCCGGCTGTTTTGCTTCCATAGCTTTAGTCATAATTAAAATTCTTTACCATATTTAGCTCTGTAGAGAGCATTCCATTCATTAATAGACGTTGTAGATATATCTGTACTACCACAATCATTACAATATTCAGAGATGCCTGATTCATTATAGGCCATAATTGCTAAACTAAGGCACTTTTTACAGTAGAATACAGGCTCTCTATTATAGTCCTCTTTACTCCACTTAACCTTCTCAAAATCGGAAGGAGACTCTAAAGGAGGACACTTAGGCTTAATTAATTCTCCTTCCATTGTTTAAGATATTGATTAAAATCTATTTTTCTAAAAGCGTCAATAATTCTTAATTCAGTAGAACTAATATTTTTCTCTGTCATATCCTCAGATTCATCACTTACTATAAAAAGTGTCTGAAATCCTTTATCATATAAGAGCTGAAGATCTAGACCAATAGATACTTTATTATTTTCAGCTGAGAATGGACCCCATAATATTAACTTATAGGGAGGAGTATAAGCTTCATTAAACGCCTCAATATAAGCTGTTAGATGCTTCATTCTCATTAATTATTACACATTTAGTAGATAAGAACATATATGCTACAGAAAGCGCATTCTCTATAGAGACTCTTGTTACTTTAGCAGGGTCTAAAATATTAGACTCTAAAGCATCTTCATAATAGATAGGCATAGTGTCAAGAATAAGCTTTCTACATGCCATGAGAGCTTTAGCTAAAATATAATATCCTTTCTTCTCTAAAGTCTTAGAGATGTCTTCCTGTATAATGCCTGCTCCTACAACTACTCCTTCTTCAATAGCAGCTCTAGTAGCACATACTGCATCCTCAATCCTATCTTTCTTCTCAGACATTTCAATTTCTGTAGGTGCTCCTACATAAATAACAGCTACTCCACCAGATAATTTAGCAATTCGAGATTTAATATCATCTATAAGATATTTAGGATAATCGTTTTTTAATGACTCCTTAAGCATCTCTACTCTTGCTTTAATTGATTCATTAGCTTCAGTTGAACCAATAATAGTAGTATTGTCTGAAGTCACTACGACTCTTTTAACTGTACCTAACTTAATATCATCTGTTGATGATGGATATCCCTTTAAAGGTATAATAGGTAGTTTATCATATACTGGAGATCCTGTAATTATTGAAATATCTTCTAAAAGATCTTTCTTATATTCACCTACACCAGGCGCTCGAATTGCTGCTATTTTAAGCAATCCTCTTTGGACATTCCTAACTATAGCATTAATTACTTCAGGTGAGTAGTCATTAGCTATAAGTAGGATTTCTTCATTGTCTTGTACTATATATTCAAGGATTGAGAATAGCTCCTTAATATTATTTAGGATACCATTGTAAATTAGTACTCTAGGATTATTTAATACTACTGCTCTATTAGCAGGGTCATTAATAAAATAAGGAGAGATATATCCCTTATTAATTTGCATCCCTTCTACGGTTTCGGCATATGTATCAAAGCCATTAGACTCTTCTAGAGTAATAACACCATCATATCCTATCTTTGATATAACATCTGCAATTAGCGTACCTATAAATTCATCCCCATTAGCAGAAATAGTAGCTATATGCTTGATGCTATCCGGAGTATCACCAACTTTGGTGGCTAGGGATTTAATAACCTCCCTAGCGACCTCGTTGGATTTCTCTAACTCTGCTCTTATAGCTTTAGGATCTGCACCTGCAACAAGTTGCTGATAGATGAGATTGATTAAAGCTTGAGCGATGATAGTTGATGTTGTAGTCCCATCTCCTGCCATATCTGCTGTCTTAGCAGCAGCTTCTTTGACAAGCTGTACACCTACATCATATAGTGGCTCTGAAGAATTTATAGCTCTGGCTACAGTAACACCGTCCTTCGTAACCTTCGGATAGTTATCCTCATATATAACTACTGTATTACCTTTAGGTCCGAAGGTAACCTTTACAGCATCTGCTAAAAGGTCAACTCCTTTCTTAACCTCAGAAAGAGCATCTAAACCAAATACTATATCCTTACTCTTCATATTAAAGAAGTTTACTAATAAGTTTATTCATTTCAGTAATAGCGTCTGCCAGTTCCTTAACTAAGGCTTTTGAATCAGCAGGACTAAATTCATCTTCTGTTAAATCTTCAGGAACTTTCTCATCCTTTCCCTCATTAATACATTCTCTATGAAGAATAAACCAAGACATACTGTGAATATCCTCTTGTGAGGGAACATATTCTACTGCTCCAATGGGAGTCACCAACATTAGCAAAGGTTTCTTAGGATACCCATAATCTACATGAGGTAGGACTTCCATAATTACACTGCCATTTGAGGCATATTTGGATTTTGTCATGACTAGATTATCAGGATCCTCCATAATTTTACTTAAGGCTTCACCAAAGGTGTAATACTTTCTTCTTGCTTCCATAATTAATTATTGATTATTTCTCCTTATTTACTACTTCCTTGCCAAACTTATCAATAGCCCAGTAGGAAGCGATACCTGCAGCATAACTGCACAGACTCAACAATGTCCCATAAAAAGGGACAATTTTAATCATTGCGACAATAGCTAAAACAACAGCTGTGCCAATCCCAATTTTAATCCAAGTTTTCTTGCTCATAAAAGTTAAATTTAATTAGCTGGGAGAACAGGGTTCGAACCTGCGTTACCTTGATTAACAGTCAAGTGCCTAAACCATTCAGCCATCTCCCAAAGAAAGGGTTTTATGGACTTTGTAAAGAACTTTACATTACCAAGGGTACACCCTTACCCGTGCCAGCAGAGAACCTGCTGCATTTGACATGAATAATAGTATTTATTGACAACTACCCTTGTAGGGTTACACAAGCTAAAATAATACCTATAAATACAAACTATAGCTTAGTAAACTATTAAAGGCTAGGAATTTAATTAGAAACCCAATACTACCTCCTAGTACTGTTAATATCCAATCAATCCAATCCCATTTACCTCCATGCTGTTTATCTTTAAATTCCATTCCGCTAGCTACCCCTATAGCTAATCCCAAATCAATAAAGCCTACAGGTATAGCATAAATAAAATGCTTTCCTCTATTCGAGGCTTTAAACCATTCTAATATTCTTTTCATCTTAAATGTGATACAAAGATAAGTAAAATTTCCTATATTAGGAATGTTATAAGTATTATTTTAATTTATTCCCAATAAAATCACTTATATTTTTATAAATTTCTGCTGGATAGCATTCAGTTCTACCGTTAAAGTAAACTAAAGGCATCTTTCTTATAGGTCTAAACTGTTTATGGATTAATTTCTCTAGGTTATATATTTTTGAAGCATCTCCTTCAAATACATCTATTACTTCTACAGAATAGATTTTAGGTATTTGAATTAATCTGGTATTAATATTTTTATGAGAAGTGATTCCTACTTTTAAGAACTCCCCTTCTATTTCAGATTTTAACTTTACAATATATAACTTTCCTATACCATTATTTTTTGAACACTGCTTCTTAAAAATATGTCGAGAATATCCTTTATATTCTAATGCACACTCTGGACATCCTGAGTGATTATGAATAGCATTAGAAACACTTACTTCAAAATCACCATGTATAGGACAAGTAATTATTACTTTATCTCTACTAGAGATAGGGTTACATTTTTCATAAGTATAGAAATTACCTAAAGAATCTTTAATCTTTTGTAAATACTTAGATTTCTTAGTAGTAAGATTTAAGATAGTCTCTACATTAGGTGAGTACTTTTGTACTCTACAAAATTGGGCAGTTTCCTTATTTAAGACTACAATTTTAGTTCCTTCCAACTCAATAGCTTCTAAAGAGGTTTCCTTAAAAGTATTTTCATTAAGATACTTTAGATAAGAACTAGAAATCATACTTTGTACTCCAAAAGTAAATCTACTAACTGAACCTTTTACACATCTGTAAATGTAACCATCTTTCTCTATAAGAAACTCTATATCAGATTCTCCTATAACATTGAGATTGTATCTTTCTTTATATAAATTGTAATTCATAGTATATTGTATTAATTTTTTACAATATACTAAAAATATTTGACATTTCCAAATATTTTAGCAGTTATTTTACAAATTTAATAAATTAATAATCAAAAGGATTATAAAATCCTAATCTAACAGAGTCTAAATCTCTCTCTACACCTTTATTTCTACCAAGTTCTCTCTTATTTAAATATCTCTTAGAATGTCTCTTCATATTAGGAATATCTCCAGAATGTGCTGCCTTAGTTAAGAATTTATAATCTTTAAGTCCTGGATTATATTGAACATCTCCTAAGACTGACTGAACCTTAAACCCTAAGCTATCAAAGGATCCTTCACTAAATCTGCTATCATAAATTTTTCTTGCCTTATCAAGATATACTCCAGCTATACTATCTAAAGTATTATTAACTTGCTCGTCTGTTAAATAACCTTGTTTTTCCACAATTTTTTGTAGAGGATCTTTCTTTCCCTTATTAAGTTTAAACCCATATCCTATAGTCTTTTTACCACCTTCTACACTATCGTGAGGATACCAACGATTAGTCTTTTTATCATACCCATTATTTGATCTATCCTTGCCATTCTCTTCTTCTACAAATCTGCGAGTCATGTCAGCTCTAACTGCACGCTCCTTTTGGATATCTCTTCTTTCTACATAGTTAGTCATTGGAAAATCAGTATATTCAACTTTAGGTATAATAGAAATTCCGGTATATCCTCCACTATCAAAATTATTAACTCTACGAAGTGTAGGTTTATAAGGAGAAGTAGCATATTCCCCAGGTCTGAGAGTATAATATCTCCCTGTAGATGAATCAATATAAAGGCTATAACCATCAGCCTTATCCTCCCTTATAGCCATACCAAAAGTAGGATGTTTGGGATTTTTAAGAATCATACCAGTTCTCGGGTCTCGCGAAGCCCAATGCTTAGATTTAGGATCATACATATCACCTACTTCTTCAGCAGTCCTATAATCATAATACTGGTCAGGATTATCATACTCATCTCTTAAAGGACCTCCAAATGCAGCTAGTTTCCTACCATCCTTTTCAAGGCTAGACTTTGTAGAAGCTACATTATTAAGCAAGTGTAATAGATATTCATCAGTATAACGATTGACTATATCAGTGTCATCATACTTCTCACGCCATTTCTTAATATCTTCTACTGAGTATTTCTTAGTAGGATCAAGCTTATTTAAATACCTAAACTGCATTAAGCGAGAGTAGATCTCATTAGCAGAATCTTTATAAGAATTATATTGCTTACCCTCTTGCAACTTATCCCCCTCAAAGCCATACCTAATAGCATTAATTTGAGGATCAGCATTTAAAGAGTGTGTTAACTCATGGACATCAGTACCAGCATAAGGACTAATGTATGATATAGCATGAGTAGAGGGATTATAAGCTCCTCCAGTATGATTAGATAGCTTCTTTATAGACTCAAATTCTGAGTCAGGAACATGTGGAAACTTCGTATTACCTAGTACATCATATTGCTTAACAGTACGTAAATTCTTTAGCTGATTCTGGTACTCTTTAAAAGCAGCTCTATCAGACCAACTCTTAGGCAATATACTATAAGGAATCATTGTAGAACCACTATTTCTAAAGTTCTCACGAAACTGCTCTTGCCTATTAGATAACCACGAAGCTATGAAATCCTGAGCTTGAGTACTATGAACATTATCTACTTCACCACCATCAGCAAACTTATTGTAATGATCCCTCATAGCACTAAGTTGGGTCACTCCATTTTGTAGATAGGTTTTCATTAAATTAGACCTATCTGACATTGATAACTCTTCCCACTTCATCGTATAACTCCTCCTAATTTATCAGCAGATTTCTCTACAAAGAACTTGTAATAATCATAACTCTTATGATAATAATCCTTAATTCTACAGAGTATATTATGACATCCACTAAGCAATCCTACAGTGGGTAAATACAATGGTCCTAACCACTTACTTTGGATCCCATGACCACTCTCATGCTTAATGGAATTCTTTAAACTAAGCCTAATATTCTTGTTATTCCAATCGTATCTATTATAGTCTAAAAGTACATAGTATCCTAGGGATATTCCCCCAGGGAATTTATCATAAATGTATACTTGTTGATTACCATACTCAAAAGTCTTTAACCTTGTAGACTCATAGAAAGGTAGCAATATTGCCCCTAATAAACTCTGGGGAAACTCCCATGTCCATCTCCTAATCTTTACCCATGTGCTCATCGCTTCTTACGTTTACGCCTCTTACTAGGCTTTACTAAAACTCTATAATCTGTAGATACCTCTACTAAATTACCATCCTCATAGGTTAACCGTAAATCTAAAAAATCTTTGGACTTCTTAATCCTTACGTAATCTATCGTAAGATCGTAGTCCTCAACCTTAATCTCTCCTACCTGAATGCTTCTTCTTCGCATACTTCATGCCCTCCTTGACATATTCAAAAAACTTATTCAACGTCTCCTCACTTAGAGGATATTCATCAGGACTCTCAATAGGATGATCCCTCAAAAACTCTTCAAAATCTTCGAAGGTCAACACCTTCTTCTCGTTACTCATAACTTTAGTAAATCATTAATCCTAGCTACTTCATGGATAACCTCACCTAAATGCTCAGCAATGCTATCGTAAAAGTAAAACTCACCGTTAGTGGTACTATGACCACATAACTCCCTAGCTCTAGACTGCTCCTTGCGTAAAGCATCTATAACCTTCTCTAAACTACTTCTCTTACTCATAAAGATAATTTATAAAACTTTTGCAATATACAAAAAATTTCCCATATTTCCAAATTTTTAAATAATAAAATTTTTTACAAAATAAAATTTTTTCCGGAGAAAATGTTTGAGGGTGACATATTCCCCACATTGCCCCCACCCCCGCAACCTTTTGGGGTTCTCCCCCCGTCAGGTTTCTTAGGAGGGTTAAAGAAGGCGACCCGGCCAGCCTTCGGAGGACCGAACGGTCAGTGCATCTTGCACCGTAGTTACGGAAACCTCTCGGTATAATCGTAGCCTCACCGACACAAAGCAGGTTACAACGTATCATAAACTTATCAAGTTATGGCAAAAGCTGATATTCTCGGCAAACTGTATGCGGTGAATCTCCGGAAGGACGAGACGGATCTGGACATCGTGATCTCTCGTATCGAGCCGGTCTTCAAGTCCACCGCAAAACTCGATGCCAATGGTGAGCCCACTGGTGATCGTGAGTTCATACGTGACGAGCAGGGCAATCCCGTTGAGGATCCTCGCCGGCGTCGTATCTTCTTCAAGGTTGAAGGGGATGACGTACCTCGCAGTCAGTTCGTGTTCACCAACACGTTCACCGACGGTAAGGTTCCGACCATCACGGACTACAAGAAGGGTCTGAATGCCCGCATGACTGTCTGGACGGATGACGAGGATCGCATCCAGGTCTCGATGGTTGCCTACAATCCTGGCGATGCTGTTGTAGTCGCCACCAGCACTCTCGAAGCTCTGAATTCGGGAAAGGTCAACTTCGCTCTGAAGTAGGCCACTTCTTTCTCCTCACACTCATCATTTGGGTGTGGGGAGATATTTTTTTGAATCTCTCCAAGTATGCATTACCGTAGGCCGAAGGCCAAAGATAGTTTAGTTTAATGAACATCATTTAAGCTATAAATTACTTGCCTTCCTCCCCCCTTTCTTCCCCCCTCTTTCCTCCCCCTTAACAATCCTCCTCCTATTACCCCCCTATAATCCCCCCTCTTTCCCCCTTTCTTTAAATAGGTTTTCCCCATAAATTTACTATGTCATGAGGACTTATGTTATGGTCGGTTGGCCAGAAATTCAATTAGTCATGGAACATCCCAGGTGGAGTGAATGCAGATTCTGTATTGAAACTAATGCAAACCCTTGCCCTGACTCTACTTATGCTGTACCTGTAGATATCTACAAGGAAGTATTCAAACTACCCAAATCTCTGCATAAGAAAGCAAAGTTGTGAGTTCAGAGTGAGAGATTATCTCCCAATACCCTCTATTTCGCATTTTAAGGGCCCAAATTTGGACGATCTATATAATTTGGAGTAACTGTCCATTCCCGATATTATCTCAAGTATTTGCTACCTTAAAATCCTTTTCTCGGAAGTCTTATGTAAATATGCGCTAAAGGATTAGGATATTAATGTATCAGATACCGTTTCACTAACTCTTATTTGCATGTATTACGCCCTAATAATGCATGCAGTTGTTACATTTAGCCCAATAGATGTAGCAATCCTAGCCTGGTTGAGGTTGATCCCTTTACCAGGCACTAACACTCATAGACTCTAATGTAGATTATAGGCAAAAGCTTATAATTTCTCTGTCCCTATAGATGTATATTACACAATAGAGTCTATGAGTTTTTCACAGAATATTCACATAATAACTTAAGTTATGAACTCATATTTGGTTGAAACAGATGATTTCACAGCCCCTATAAATTACAATATTTTAGTAGGTGGCATCAGGTCTAAATATGGTCATGGACAATATCAGAAGCGTTACTTTCACATCATAGTAACAAGTGGTTCTATGGTCATTGCGAGTACGAATCCTGCTATAAGTAAGACTTATCCTTCACAGGATATTATTGCTTATTATAAGCAGAAGACCCTGAAAGATTTACGAATATTTACCTTTGGTAAATACAAGTATAAGACATACTTAGAGGTTATCAAGAGTGATCCTTGGTATGTCAAATGGTGTCTCCGGAACATAAAAGATTTTAGTCTCACTGCAGATGAGAATACTTATCTTAGTGATGCATACTATCAACGTTCTTTAGACCGTATTTGGCACTTTTAACTGTCTCACATAGGCGGTATGCACAATCTTATATCATCAAAGGCTGATTATAATGTCTAAGATGAATATTACCTGATAATATTAATAGTTTGCAGATATTAATGATAAACAGGTAGGCTAACTGCAATAGCTGGGCTTGAAATGCGGTCGGTGTATGACTAATTGTCATAGCTGCCTCATTGCCCGAGGTAATAATTTTGCCTTGACATAAGGATTCCTGATAGTTACTCACCCTTAACTTTGAGTAATATAGGAGAATCATGTTATCACATTGTACCTATTTGTGGTAGCATGGACAGGGGAGTTCGAATCTCCCTACAGGAACTAATTTAGGGCCTTTAGCTCAGTTGGTAAGAGCAGCGAGCTCATAACTCGAAGGTCATCGGTTCAAGCCCGGTAAGGCCCACTAAATTTTAATTCTAAGATGTTATTATTTCTATTCCTAATGTATTGTATACAGCTATGTGCGTTGATTAATTTAGCCGAGTATAACATACCTGACTGGATTAAATTTTGTGCATTTATTCCTGTAATAGGGTTAATAGCAGAAATTATAGCTGTACTATTCTACAGAACTTAATCTCTATTAAGAGATGAAATATTTCATTCATCACGGACTTGTATCAAGGATGCAAGAATGTCGGCAGTTAGCCCACTGTCGTATCGAAAAGGGCATCAACCGTAACCATAATGGAACGATTGTGAGCCATGCGACCTCCTGTTAAGGCTAAATTAGTCTATTCCACAGTCGCAAAGAAGGCTTTGATACTAACCACACTCAGCAAGTATCAGCGAGGTAAGCGCCCTCGGATCAAAGCTGGTGAATACATCAGAGTCTTTGGCAAATTGGTAAACATCTCAGAGATGCCTGCCTTTTTGAGAAATTAGCAAATTATTACTGTCTAGATCCAAATTATTTAAACTTGCTTTGAATGTAGCAGTCCCTGGATAATGGCTCATAAGACATACAATCTGGAGTCAATGTAGAACACAACTCATTAGTCTATCAGCTCGGTATACTTCGTGAGATACCAGTGCCAGCGTCACCCCTTTAATGCGGCAGATAGTTCTAATGGGAAGCAGTTAACTAAGTCAGATGCAGTAATTTTTAATAATTTATCACACAATCGCTAACATTTAATTACACAAATCATTATGCTTACCATTATTCCCAATTCAGGAAAAGCATCGCCGAAGATGCGTTTTGACCTCAACATGGACCTTAAAGGTTGTTCTTACAGCCACAAGGTCATCGCCAACCCCAAGACTAAGCAGCCTCTCTTTCAGGAGCTAATTGGCATTGACGAAACAAATACGGGGTTTCAGCGACTCTCCTACAACTGCAAGTTTTTTGCAGGAAAGAAGCCTATCTCCTACAAGAAATTCATGGAGAAAACATTCAACAACTACGTTCTGAACCAGGCCAAGAAGATGGCCAACTAAATCATCATTATCATGTCAAAAGCAAGAGGAGCAAGTGCAGCACGATCTGCACGACGTGGTACAAATATGTACAAAGTACGCCCCAGTAATGTAGGTAAAGGCAAACGATTCAGCCGTATACAGGTTATTTCCACGTGGGATATCCTGCATCATAAGCCTATTATTACTAAGATTATCTATCACTTCAACGATCAGCACTATTAGTGTATGGCCATCGCTAAGGTAACTAAATACAAGGATTCTCCTGCCCGGAATACATTCAGGGTGGGAGACCTTGTACAAAAGATTAACACTGGTGCAATAGTGTTAGTCACTCGTCCTACTAACAAGAAGGGTAGATTTGGAGGTGTAGTAATAGCTGTCGAGAACAACAGTAATGCTCTTATTGGAGCTCTTGGAGGTTATTCTCCTCTGGACTATCAACTTTTCTATGGATCTGTAACACTTAAATCTACAAGAGATGAGCAGAGTAAGTATTAGTTCTCATGATAAACCTAAGTTTAACATAGGAGATATTGTAACCAACAACTTAGCAGTTTTTATGGTTACAGATCATTGTGAAGGTAAGGTTGACGTAGATGAAAGTGAGTTTATAGGAGTAGTATTATACACTAATTATCCGGACTATCAGATCGGGGAAGTTATTGTATTAGAAAAAAGCGCATTCTCTGCCTTTCATGGCACTATCACCATCAATTCTGATTTATAATGATTTGGATTGTTTTACTCCTTGCCCTGGTAGCAACATTTTGCTTCCTGGACAACTTGGTACAAACCTTAAACAACCCCAGGGATGTCTATGAACCTGGCTTAGGTACAACAGCAACCTATGAGAAGTACCAAAAGAAGAAGAATGCTCTGGCTATAGATCGCATGCTTTACATGTGGGTTGCAGCCTTGTTCTGGATGATATTCGTATGCCTTTCGAATTAGTATCCATACTAGCTTTAATTATTATCCCATTATTAGTACTATTACTTATGAGAGTAATAGATATTGTGATGGGATGGATTATTGCTTTTATTCTCAATCCTAAGAGTTTAATACTTACTCTTCTCGCTTCACATGAAAAAAATTCAGAATTTAGAGATAATGAGCATACCGCTCCTTAGCTCCTATCTAGCGAAGCATAAGAATGTCTTCACTAGAGATCGTGTTCTTCAAGACATCGGTCGATTTCTGACATTCCGTGAGTTGCAGTTCCTCCATAAGAATCATGGTATCAGTGATGCTGAACTGGGATTCTACATGGATATGAAAGCTCAAAATTCTTTCACGGAGAATCAGTTCAAGAAGATCCAGGAAATTCACGCAAATCTGAAGTAATCATGAATCTCACAGATCTCTTACTTTCCTGTCCTGTACTCTATCCCAGTACTAAGGATGGTGAAGGTAATATTCTGGTTACTGATGACCAGGATAATGACTATTCAGTTGGTGTAACCCTGGATTACCTACCTGAAGATCACAAGTGGGTTGCATCCTACAGTGATTTTATCGAATCAACACCTACGTCTGACCCTGAAGCTGCTGTAGTAGATCTACAGAATAAGCTGAAGGTTAGAGGTCTCATGTAGGTATAAAGAAAGTGGTTGCTTGAAGCGTAACTAAGACAGCAACAGCCATTGGATAAATACGTAATTCATGAATGGCAGGTGAGGTGACGTAGCTACTGCAGGAAAATGGCAGAGTAGATTGAAAGAGCTCCTCTTGATAGCAACCTGAGGCAAGAAGCTAAATAGCTATCTTTTTATTAACTGGAGAGTTGTCCGAGTGGTTTATGGTGACAGTCTTGAAAACTGTTGTACGGCAACGTACCGGGGGTTCGAATCCCTCACTCTCCGCATATTGGGAGAAGTGTATGAAAACAATTTCTGAAGAATTTGAAAGACTTTTACGTGAAACTGCAAGAATCCAAGAAGAATGCTTAGCAGTAGCTGAAGAAATTAAGCAGTTACTCAAATCCTACAAGAGTAATTGTAACCACTCTGAGACCGAGGAGTGAAAAACTTGGTGAGTATAAACCAGTAGGTTTATTGCCTAGTAATGGCAAAGGGTTCCTATATACTATAAATAAAACCCTGAGATAATTACCAGCTAGTAACTGAGGATATATGTCGGTCTTATATCCTGAAGCACAAACACTTCCTTTCGAGGGGTAGGGTGTGAAAGCCCTACCCTTTTTAATGAAAAATACTGTAATTTATGAGAAAGATAGGAGAAGTTTTTAAACCTGCAGGCTGTAATACCTGGCTTAGAGTTGCAGAGGCACATCCAACTCTATGGTGCGTTGCAGCAGAAGATACTACAAATTATTGCGTATTTAGGACAGGCACAGGCTGTATATGTACTGGGAACTATAGGAGAGATACAGGTGGATGTGGTAGAGCTATAGGAGAAGATCCTCGTATAATATTCCTAAGGACTATAGCTCCTATTGAGGTTACTACACTAGGTCCTCGAAAGTGTATCAAATGTCCTAATTCTGTAACTACAGTAGGTAAGGAATATGAATTAGAAGTTATAGTAGGAAGCAATAACTTTCGTTATATCGATGATATAGGAGAATATACCTATATTCTAAAAGAGGATATACATCTGTTCTTTGCACAACTTTAACAATCAGGCTCCCTTAGCTCAGTAGGATAGAGCAATGGATTTCTAATCCATGGGTCACAGGTTCGAATCCTGTAGGGAGTACAAACATTCAAATTTTACATTATGGAACAATCAATTACATTCCTTTGTAAGGATGCTGAAAAGCACCTTAAGAAATCAGAGATTCTGACTGACGAAACTCAACAGTTGATTCTGGACTCAATTAAAGAAGAAGATCTTGCCCCTGACACCGAGTTAATCTTGGAGATTGACCTTAGTTATACATATAATTGCGTTGCAAGACTTTTCATTAACTGTCCTGATGCACATGATGCACATGATGCATGTGACATAGGATATTACAAACTTCCTGACTGTTGGTATAAGTATTGTTCGAGCCACAATGTGGATCCTGATAACTTTGACAATCCTGCTGAATGGGCATCAGTATTTCTTCAACGTAACTAATATGGAACCTTATTTAGCAGAAGATGAACTTACTGATCAGGAATGTTTAGTATCTCTCGTTAATATACTTAACACTCCTATTGGTAAGTGTAAACACAATGAAACTGTGAACTACTGTGTTAAAAGAGTCCTTGAAGCAATTGAAAACGGGGCTGTTTTAACTAAATAAACTCTTATGGGCTCGGATGGTGAAATAGGCAGACACGAGGGACTTTGAATTTAAACAAATGGATTATGGTTTATGAAAATTGTAGATTTTATGGACCATATTTAAATAAGAAGGATAATAGATTGAGATGTGTTGTAGTATTTCCTGATGGAGTAAAACGCACTATATCTTATCCTAAATATTTAATGGAGGTCCATTTGGATAGATATTTAGAAGGAGATGAAACTATTGACCATATTGACGGAAATCCCTTAAATAATGAAATAAGCAATTTACAAATTTTGCCAAGAAAGTTACACTCATACCTTGACACTAAAAGGTATAGAGATGCAATAGTTACTTGCCAAATGTGTAAAAAGCCTTTTCTTTTAAAGGGATCTAAACTACATGATTATAACAGAGGTGACCGCAATCAAAGTGGTTATTTTTGTTCAAAACAATGTGTAGGTCGATATGGAAGGTTAATTCAACTTGGTTTAATAAAACCTACTACTGTGGACAGAGTAGTACCTAGTATCTATAAGGTAAAGAGTGCTCAGGAGGAAACTTCTGAAGTAGAAGTGGGCTAAAACGGTGAATGTGTCAGCCTTATAAATGACAAGAACGCCGTGCTAAATTGAGTAAAACTCATAAATGTGTAGAGACTATATACCCACAACCTAAGTCAAGAGATATGGTTATAACATAGTCCGAGTATTTATATGTCACAATAAATACTTGAAAATCCCTTGATCAGTAATGATCGTGCGGGTTCGATCCCCGCTCCGAGTACAACTTATTGTACTATAAGTTCTGTCAATGTTTCAAATTTCTTACCCTGGGTTAGCTGTGAAGCTTGTCCCAGGTTTTTTAACCAGAAACTCTTTTTAACCTATATAAGTTATGAAAATTTATCAAAAGACCAAATTCCACCAGAGTGGAAAGGTAGTAGTCTGTGTCATGACTGCTCACGTAAAGACCATGGGATTGAACTACAGCGCAGGTACTGTACGTGGTATTGCGCGATGTGCTCCTGAAGATCAATTTGACCTTAAGAAAGGTCAGATGATTGCAGAGTCGAAGGCTACTCAAAAGATGTACAATCGCATCGGTGCGAACATGAACAAAGCTCTTAAGGTTACTGTCCAAGATCTCGATGAAATCAAGAGTGAACTTGCAAAACTTGCCAGCATGAAGGATGTCGAAGAGCGTCATTTCAATGAAATTTGTTACTGAAAAATAACTCTCGAACAATTCTAGTAATAACCACTCTTAGGACAGTAGTATAACTTGTCCTACCTGCGGGTGTGGTGAAATGGCAGCCACGCTAGACTTAGGATCTAGTGGAGAAATCCGTGGAGGTTCGAATCCTCTCACCCGCACTATTATTAACTAACACACAAGATGCATTTATATGTAAGAATCATTCTACTCTGGATTATACTCTGGGGTATCCCCTACATTATCCTTAAAATCCAATGGAAATGTTACGAAGCTAGTGGTGGACACATAAATTACAAATATTGGAAATACGATAAGGCTGCTTATGAGATATTTATAGCTATATTTAGTATAGGTTTAATACTTATAGGTTTAGCTGCATTCATGTTCTTCCTCCTATGGTTCTTTCCTGAATTTGAAGAGTTCGGCCAATAATATAATTACCCACTTTCGAAAGTACTTACTAATTGAAAGGATTCTCCAGTAATGGAAGCGAATCCAGGTAGGTGTACATGGTATGACCCGCTAATTAGAGTCTGATTCCACAGACGTTAAGTATTGTAGATTATATCAGAGAGAGAGTTCTTCTACTATAGATTACAGGTCTTGAGATATACCAGTTGGAAAATGCTGGAGTGGGTAATTTTTAATAGATCTAATTATGAGAACTTGGTTTTGTAAAGATACACAAAGATGGGTATCAGAAATTCCGCGTGCCTTTTGGTTAGGAATATACGATTATAAAACTGGAGAGAAATTATACAGTGATGACACCATATACAGTGCTAACCCATTTTTGAGAAGTCTTAATAAAGATCTTTACATAAAGGTGACTAATCTTCTAAATGACTATAGTAAGTCAGAATTTGGTAGAGGCAGATTTTACATGCCAAGACTCACTTTTCCTCCATATACTAAATATAATAAATAGAAACTATGAAACTAAAAGGAATCGAAATCAAACCAGGAATGGTTATAATCACTAAGAGTGCAAGGTATGTTGCATTCCCTACAGGGATGTCTGACTATCCTATAGCATTCGCTAACATCACAGCAGGAGAATGAACTTATAACATAACTGAGGCACTTGTAGAGAAGATCTATGATCTTATTACAGATTGGGTGTTAGATTCAGGTAAACTCCTATGGTCACAAAAATGGAACAGGGAGATCACTATGAGCGAGATTGCTGAGAAGTTCAGTATTCCTGTTGAACACTTACGAATTAAAAAGGAATAAATCTCTCGCTCCTTCTAAATGGAGAGTGAATGCTGAAAGAAGACGTAAGTTGGGTAATTTTTAAACTAAACAGTTTTATGAAAGTAGATTTTTCGAAAGTAAAGTATGACAATCCGTGTTTGTCATGCTCTCATACAGACATTATGTACTGTCACAACTGTATCCACTATCTGGGTAGGCACCGTATAAACTAAAGGATATAAGTATGTACTCAATTTATTACAAAGGAAAGGAATATGAAGTCTCAAAGATGCTATTCCTTAATATATGTTTATATATGCTTCAATTTAAGCAAGCGTCTATCGTTGATAAGCCTGACCTTATTGAAGCTTTCCAAGAAAGATGTGTTCCTGAGATTCTTAAATCTCCTGATTTTGATTACTCAAGATTAGAAGATGAGAGTCTTGAAGGTGTAATTGATACAACCCCAATTTGCAAATGAAAATCAAGTTCAATAACAAAAAGAAATACTGATATAAACCAGGGAAAATTTAACAAGGGGCTATATTACCGTGTCCAAACCAGAGCCCTTGAGGCGAAAAGGAGCCCTGGATTTTACCATAAGAGAGCTTCAAGCCAACAGTCCACGATATAATGTCTAGAGCGCTGTTAGGGATATACTAATTAGAGAGGAAGGTCAGACTGGTGTATAGTCGTATATAAAGTATGGCACAGACAAAAGATCTGAATAATAGCCCATTACTAGCACACTCTAATTTTTATATACTTTTAATTTTCAGTATACAGGCTGTAACCTGTTATTAGGACTTCAATGTATAGATATAACAAAAGCAGATAACTTTTATAAACTAAGATCTTAATGGTTACATGACTAATTAAGGATATACATAGAAAGGTATAGAGAGGTAGGATACTATAAGATGTATCAATAGGAAATGTAGTTAGGAAAACTAAATGATACCTATTTGCTATACTTTGCTATAGCTTAGAGGGACCCCAAGGTGAAGGTAACGACTTCAGGGCGCTCTAAATAAAAAACCGCGGAACTCGGTAAAACCTCTTCTTAGTTTATTATTATACTCCAGTATAAGCAGGGAGTATAAATAAAGGCTGTCTCGGTAGATAGAGATTATCTACAAAAACATCTATATGTTTTCTTATATAGGGAGGCTTTCAGGCTTAAGTAAAAGACCAAGTGAAATAGAACAATAAATAGAGATATGTCTCTAGTGGGTTCCAACGACCCATACCTGTAATAATAAACAGGCTGAAGTGCCTGATAACAACAGATAAACTACTACTTGCCTAAATCGAGAGTCATATTTTCATCTCCTCAATGACTTGGTAAGAGAGGAGATTTTTATTACTAAAGTAGTGAGCTTGGAGGTAGCTATCTTTAATGAGTAGATGAGTAGCAGTATGTGGTGAGGTATAAGTTTCACAGTTTACTCCTCAAATAAAAACTGTAGGTATACTTAAATAATGGTGAAAGACTAGACTCGAAGTCAGGAATCTGAAATATAAGAGTAAGTAGCTAGTGAAGTCAAGTTAAGAACCTGAAAAGCCGCAGCTGGATTCCCTACAATGAAGGTAAGTTAATGACTTACGGTACTATAACTAGCAATACTTATAGTACTTCTTTAGGTGTAACAACACGCTTTAGTAATATCTAGACTATAGGAGTTTGATCGCTCCTATAGTCACAAAGTTCTCAATTTTTATCAGTTAAATAGTTAATATTCTTAAAGGTAATCTTTAGTGACCGCTGGCCTTACGTGGGTACAGGTCGTGCTTGAAAAGAGGAAGTATAAGAATAGGCAGATACTTGCATACTTGAGAGTCATTACATCTTCTCAATGACTTGGTAAGAGAGAAGACTTTTATGTAATTATATCTCGCGAAATGATAAGAGTACGGATGCTTACCTGTTCTCTGATATGATTGCATTTAGACTATAAGAGTTTGACCACTCTTATAGTCACTAATATACATTCATTACCAAATAAAATAATTTACCAGTTCTATCTGCTGATAAGTGGAAGTTGGTAGACTATCTACTTATATAGAATTTATGTTTTCAAAAGACTATAAGCGACTGTTTGAGTGATCATAGAACAGTACACATTTCCCAAGATGTTTCACTTGGCCTGAATGAAAGGATACAACTCTAAGGACCAACTATTGCGCAATATATTTGGATAACTGGAGGTATATTATAGATCCTGGCCTCCCAATAAGAAAATGTTATAGTCTTTTTTAAGGATATTTAATTATTAGTGGCAAATATACCGAAAGGGGAGCTTACTATTAGTGTGTAAAGACGTTTGCTGTAAGCACTATTAAATATCCGCAAGGGCCCTTAGCTTAATGGTTGAAGCAATTGACTCATAATCAAGAGATTACAGGTTCAAGTCCTGTAGGGCCCACATAATTAAAAAATACTAATACAGATGAAAAGCTACGATTTAGATTCTACTCAAGCAAAGAGATATGTCCAAAACAAATTATTTGGTTGTCTTAAGAAATTTGAAAATAAAAAGTTAACAGCTTTAGCTGGAAATAGTCCTAAAGTAGCTTTACAGCAATATCAGAAGTATTTTTTACCAGACAATATTACTTTAGTTGATATTCATCCAGTTGAAAACTGGATTGTTAGAGCTTATATTGATGATGTTTTCCCTACTCATGTTATGGACGTTGATCTTGAAGAGACTATTTTATATGGTCAGTATTCTATAATGAATGTATTCTACAGAATGAATACTATGCTGTCAGGTACTAAGGCTTTACTTTTTACTGTATCTACTCGGGGTTCTAGAGGTAGGGAGAAAACAATTGATACTCTTAACAAGACTCTTTATAAAAATACTTTAAAAGCTGAGAAGTTATCTACTGAAGAAATTGGAATAGGGTCTAGATATGTTCAATTTATACAACATACTCAGTCCTTATATACAATCTCTAAGCTTTATTGTTATAAAGACAGTTCTCAAATGCTTTCAGGTCTTATAATATGGAATTGATATGAAAACCGAAGAAATTATTATTTTGGACAAACCTAGTCCTTCACTCGAATTTTTATCTGCAAACAGACTAACTAATCCTGCTCATGTGAGGGAGATTATGCAGTCTATGAAAAGGGGAGATTGGATTCCACCAATCTTTGTAAAGGATAATTATATAGTAGACGGACAGCATCGTTATAAAGCGTTCTGTACATTATGTTCCATTGATACTAGTCGTCATTATGAGTTAGGAATGTTAAAAATAAACTCAAAAGAAGACCTAATTAGCTTAGCTATTAGGTTTAATTCAGGACATAAAAGATGGTTAACTAAGGATTACCTTTATGCTTACTGTGAAACAGGTAAAAATTCCTACTGTCTTTTAAGGGACTTTTTAAAAGACAATCCAGAACTTGAAATTAGATCTGCGATACAGTTAATTTTGGGTAGGTATAATACTGAGGATTTTCAGAGTGGTAAGCTTCATGTTGATGGTATACTAATAGCGTATGCTCTTGAGAGACTCAAAGCTCTTCGTAGAGTTAGTAAAATTCTAAAAACATCAGAGGTATTTAAGAGAGATATTATACAAGCTTTCTATGTAATATGTGATGAGGTTAATGATGCACCTCGTTTTTATAAGTCTCTTCGTAATTTTCAAATGCCTCACAAACATACAAAAACAGAATGGTTAAAAGCCTATAGACTCTGTTATAATAATTTCACTGAATACTGAGCTTAGTGATATAGGATTGTTAATTCTGTTAAACTAATAGTAGAGGAAGGATACTGTTAACAAGCAGCACAGCTACAGCTTAGTATTATTTACCTGAAACCTTAAGAGAATGAAGTAACCTTCATTTTAATTTAAAGTTTCAAAAGTTAATAGAATATAATTATTCTATGTCTGCTACGAGTTTTTATTCGTGTGATTAAATAGAATTTGTAGGGAGCAAGCACTTAATGTATTGCCATGATCTCAGAATCTATTATGAACGCAGACTGAGTAAGGGTCACTATCTCAGCCCATTACAATTATTATTTACAAGAGAGTTTTTATTTATTCTAGGAAGATATTCGATTAGGCTCGTATATCTTTAAATGAGGGGAACTAACTTAATAGCTGAAACATACGGAAGTTGAAAGTGTGGTCATGTAACCGAGCATATGGACTGCTTAACGCCCAAATCCTAGAATTTTTAATCTATCTTCTATGAATATATTTCCTAAAACTATTAGTGATAAGATAGTATATCATAAAGAATATACTTATTGTGATCCTATTTTTGGTAAAGATATTAGTATATTTGTATACATCTTTCGAAAAGAATATAAATCATGGTTCTCAGACGAGATAAAACGTAAGTATATTACTAAACTTAGTTATCCAGATGTATGGGAATCTGAGTTTACTTATGGTGGTATATCTTTTAATAAAAACTTCAGTGGGTTTTTAAACAATATCAAGGATAAGACTTTTATTAAGTATTTAAACACTGTCAGCAACTAATCGATAAACTATGTTATCTGTTATACTCATTGTTACATCATTATTTTTAATCAACGTAATAAGTTATGATGATGACGATCTTGTACTTTTAGGATCAAGAGTTTTACTCTCTATAATAATAGTTCTTTCATCTATTAATTGTCTAGTTGGGGACTTTACTGTTAATTATATAATGAATAAGTATGAACAAGGAAAAATAAAAAAAGAGTATACAATTGTAGAGCAAGATACAACATATAAATGGATTTACTATAAATAATAATTAAATGTATGTATTTTCCTAAACCTCATAATATTTTAATTTATTTAAGTTACTCTGGTAAGTCCCTTTGGTATGTTAGTAGTATTGACTCATGGGTACCGTTTAAGGAATGTCCTAATTATCCAGAATATTCCTCTTGTTATAGAGGAAAGTGTGGATCTCTAAAAGCATTAGTTAGAAAACTTCAAAAGTGGGATGTACCTAGGAATACGAAAGCTAAAGTAATTCTATCTGATGACTCTGTAATTTATCTTTCTGCTCATTGAATCACTTTTATGAAAAGAATTAGTTTTGAAACTGCTAAAATAGCTGTTAGAAAAGGATATCCTACCTGCCAGCAACAGTATTATATGTCACAATACAGTTTAAGTTCAGAGAACAATATTAGTTATCATTATTCAAAAAGAACCTGTGAACTGTATGACAATTTAATCCCAGCTCTCTATCAAACAGAATTACAAGACTGGCTCAGAAACGAGTGTGGAACAGTTGTACTAGTTCACTTAGATCAAACACTATCCTATTTTTGGACAATCACAAAATTAAACTTGGGAGTTACACTTGAGGAATATTCTGGACCTGGTAAAGTACGGCAGAGGCACTATTCTGCTTGTTTAGAAGATGGTTTACAAACAGCATTAAACTTGCTAAAGGATAAACCTTTAGGAATATAATAAAAATAGATGAGTAGGAAATGACTGATTAGATTATAATGTTTCATCTAGATACTTACCTCAAGCAAAACTAAAAAAGTATCATTTTTTATATTAATTATCTTAGTCTCAACTATACTATTTATAGTAGCCTATAAACTTAAAGAGGGGGGTATGGAAATTGAAGATACATCTATTATTGATGAGATGGTTGATGATGTTCCTCTTGAAGCCTTAATTGGCTATGATGAAGAGGATATTACAGAATTCAAACGCAGATAAAAAGAATTCTAATATAAACTTAAGCATTGTAGATAAACCCTAATAGTAGAAGGGGAGTTAAACTAAAAAAAGAATACTCTAATAGCGGGGATTAGAGGATAATATTAACCTAGTGTATCTTAACTTTAACAGAGGTTTTTATTCTAGATTATTATGCGTATTAGTAGAAATAATCATATGTTAAAGGAATAAGTTCTGCAATGTTCTAAGGTAAATCGTTTAAGGAAGTCGTAAATCTTTCACAATAACTTGTGTTGTGTAACAAAAGAGCAAGTTCTATGTACAGTTGCATGGATTACTCCGTAAATTCGGGGAGTTAAACTGCAGGTTGATAGTAGTAGTTAAACTGTCAATGAGTCCTTTGTCTACTAAGGGAGTTCACTCGTTATAAGTTTAGAGGGAAGGAGTAGAAAAACTTGAGTCCAGGCCAGGAGTATTTAGTCAGCATAAACAATATCCCCAGATTTGTGAATGTGTTAGATACGATAGGTACAACAAGAAGTTTCTGATTGAATAACTTTACTTTCGAGATTCTGTAGTCTTGAGTTCAGAAACTATTATAGGGAGCCAGTATTATAATAATGATTTGATACTACTGCAAGGGCATGCATTACAGAGTAGTATTTTTTTTATAATTGAATTTAAAACTGTTATGTACTTTGCTATTCATCCTATTTATACAACTTGCTATGCGGAAACCCTTTATTTGTTAGTTATAGAAATCTTTAAAGATAAGATTCTTTTTGACTATGAAAATGGCAAAATTCTTATTAATGGTAAAGAAGATACTATAACGTACTCCCTAAACCAAAACATTCAAACAATCCATAGTCAAATGGAGTCTCGTTGTGTTAGAATAGCAGAAGATAAAGGCTGGTCTATATATAAAGGAGTACAAATTCATTCTTAGAAACCGAACAATAAGCACATAACACTATGACAACAAAAGAGGATGTTATACTATGGTTTACCCGTATACATAACAAATGTGATAAAGTGACTACTGCAAATTACTCTCATAATATTGCTCTAATTAAAGCATTAGCATTTAATTATGCAGATAAAATAAAGAAACAATATGGTGAGATCATGGCATACAATAATCTTACGCATATTGCAGAGATAGCTTCTGAGGTTACCGCGGGAAATGTAACTCATAAAGTTGCTACTGTAAAAAGTTTATGTAAGAGGAATATTGATTTTATTAATGAATTTGGATTAGAGAAGTAATGACACTACTTTCTGCATTATATTAGTAATATACTAATAAAGTTATAGCTAAGAATGAAAAAAGAAACTAGTAAACGAGGATGGAATAATAAAGATTGCTACTCAGAAGAAATATAAAAACGGAAATATTAAAGAAATTTAATAATCTGTTTATCCTGATAATTTATGAATCTGCCAGTTCATAGAAAAACAGGGATGCCTTGGCAGAGGCTGCTGATAATCTATGATTTTATAGATGAGGCGGAGGTAGAATAATACTTATGGGATTACCTCTTTTTATTTAAAAAGTACCCTTATGAAAGTCTCCCAGACAAGACAAGGGCGTCTTATTGTTTTCAATAAGATTGGGGGTTGATTGAGAGGAGAATGTGATGAAACTCGCCTTGTTGTACAATAGGGAAACATTAGGTTTGAATCCTATCCAATCACAATAATAAGATAGTGAAAGTATCTGTGCAATAGGTTGTACACTTACAGAAGCTATTTATTGTTTATATACCTGTACATATAGTTTCTGATATTGGTTAAGGAAGTGTATGGTAAATGCTAGTACCAATCAGGCAAAAATTGTGTTACACAGCTGGTATATATTTTTGTAATAAAAATCTAATCCTTATCTTAACTTAAATAGTTAATATGCTAATTCTTAGTTATGACAGATAAATCTATAAAAATTGGAGTTGTCTTACTTCTTCTTGGAACTTCTTTCCTAATAAGTTTTGCATTTTTTTGTATAGATAATACACGCAGTGAAACCTTTTTTAGACAGAACCAAGAGAATATAAAATCTCTAGTTTTACAGATAGACTCCCTAGAGAGGATTATTAATTCTACATTTAAGGAAATGAAAGATACTACTATCATTCATGTTTTCCCCCAAGAAATTAAAATCTACTGTGATACAAGAGATAACATTAAAAGTAATTTAAAGTAATGTGGTTTTATCGTTTTGTTATACTATTAGTTAGTATTTCCTTTATTCTTTACTATACTCTAATGACTCTTCAGTTATTAGATACATGTAAAATTACTAATCGTAAAATTACATGGAAGGTAATAATTCCATTTTATTATTTTTTTAAAAGGTAATTGTGTAATTTAAAAATCTAAAGATGAATTTCAAAAAAATTGTTGCTGCTCTTGTAGTAGTATTTGCAGTTTTCTGCGTGATTTCTCTGGGTAAAATCGGGGAAGATGTAAAGAATGAGACGATTGTAGTCAATCAGTATCCGTTTACTGGTAACATGGAATACTGGACTAGTCCTGGTTTTCACTGGCAGTGGTGGGGCAAAACCACTACTTACTATAAAACTCAACAGTTGTGGTTTGGATCTGACTCTGAGGCTGGCGATCAGCAGGGAAAACCTATTCCTGTAATCTTCAATGATGCTTCAGATGGTATGATTTATGGATCACTTCGTGTAAAACTTCCTACTGACCCTAAATACCTCGCTCGTATTCAGACTGATTATAATGGTATGGATCGTTTAATGAATGATCTTGTTCGTCCGACTGTTACTAAGGTAATTTATGCTTCAGGTCCTCTGATGTCTGCTTTTGAATCGTATGCAGAGAAGAAGAATGACTTGATTGAATATATTACTGATCAGTTAAATAATGGTGTCTACAAAACTGCAATCAAGCGTAGCGAAGTACTTGATGCAATTACTGGAGAAAAGAAAGTTATTAATGTAGCTACACTAATTCCTGACTCATTAGCAGCAGGAGGTTACAAGCGTAGTGAATCCTCCCCATTTGCTTATTATGGACTAGAGATTGGTCAGGTAGCTGTATCAAAGATTGCATATTCTGATAAAGTAAATAGGTAGATTGCTCAGCAACAGGAAGCAAATATGCTTATTCAAACTAGTCGTGCGAAGTCAGCTGCTGCTGCTCAAGAGGCAATTCGTGCTGAAGAGGAGGGTAAGGCACTTGCTATGAAGGCTAAGTGGGAACAGGAGAAAATTAAGGCTGTAGAGGTTACTAAGGCTGAACAGGAATATGAAGTAGCTCGTCTTTCTGCTTTAAAGGCAAAGGAAGATGCAAAACGTATTGAAGCTCAGGGCATGGCAGAAGCTGCAGCAGCACGAGCTAAAGTACTTGCTGGATTGGACCCATTGCAAAGAGCAACAATTGATAAAGAAACCACAATTGGTGTAGCTCAGGCATTAGCAAACTCAAATGTTCGTTGGGTTCCTGAAGTAATGATTATTGGAGGTAAAGAAGGAGCATCTGCTAATCCTATGGATGCTGTAGGACTGAATATGCTCCTTGATATTGCTAAAAAACAAGGTAAAAATAATTAAATAACACAGATGGCACATCCTAAAATGAAGGCTATTACAATGCCCTTTAAAGAAGTTAAAGTAGATGAAGAAGGCAACCCTGTTTTTGATAAAAAGACAGGAGAACTTTCGTATAGAACTGTTTACCGTAGAGTAAAGCATAATGCTCTATACTTACCTAATTACAAAGCAGAAAAGCCTACCTGCTAAATCAAAGGTGTAGTCTCTATGGTAGAACACTATAGTTTCCTCTAACACGGTAAAGGAAAAACCTTTACTAAGAGGAGGGGCCCATATAAAAATTATGAAGCTCTTAAAAGACGATAAACATTGCCTACATCTTCTTGATCGGAGGTGTAGGCTCTATTTTTTATTGACTAGAATAATAGTAATAGATAAAAATAAAAGACTAAAGTTAATCTTTAGTCTTTGCGTGTAAAAGTCTATGACAATTAGCACATAGTAAAGTGCATTTGTTTAATTCTTTTTCAATTTTATCATTACTTCAATTTCTTAATGTTGATCAAGAAACTTCTTTTTGGGAAGGATCTATATGATGAAAATCAAATATTGGTCAATTATTTTCAGTCAATTTTATTTTACAATTTGTACATTCTCCTCCCATTTTCTTTATAAAATGAATCTTTTTATTTAATCTACATTTTTTATTGCTTTTTTGCATACATTTTTTACAAACACTATTGTATCCATCTTTATGCTGTGGATGCTTTGGAAACTCATCTAAGGCTTTTGATTCTTTACAAACCGTACATGTTTTTATTAATATATTCATGATTTATTTGATTTAATAATTAAATCAAATATAATAAAAATATTTTGTATATGCAAATTAAATTTACTTATTAAAGAAAATGGTAGATAATTTTGACTTAATTAAAAGTCTTTTGAAATTTGAATCTAAAGATGATTTTTATTATCTTCAGATTATACTAAGATCAAAGGATAATCCCGATATAGGAGCAAATAACCGTTTAGTTCGTTCCTATTGTATACGTTCTCTTGAATATTTCGAAGGCAAGAAAAAGGAAATTAAGCAAATGTGTTCTATATTTAAAGCACGTGCTTATATTCATTTAAACAAGCGAAGCTATAAAGATGTAGCGTTAGTTTGTTTACAGAATCTTGCTGAACGAATACGATATGATCAGATGGAAGAAGTTTATCGTTGTTATGATCATGCTTGTGGATCAACATGTAATAAAGACGATAAAACATGGGTTGTTGATATTGATGGACCTACAGATAATCGTGCGGTAAATAATATCTTACTGTTTATTGAACGAGAATGTCAACCTATTGGTTCAAAGTTTAAGGCTTTGATTCCTACTAAAAATGGTTTTCATTTAATTACAACTCCTTTTGATATGTCAACTTTTGCAAAACGATATCCGAATATTGATGTGCATAAGAATAATCCAACATTATTATACTTTAAAGGATAAAAAGTAAACCGCATTAGGTTACTTAGCGGTATATAAATAATAGTAACGGGTTACGCCAGATAGTATGAGTTTGCCTTTGTATATAGAAAGGTGGTAGTTTGGTTGTTTGATCCCGACAATAAAACACGGTATTCTTGAGTGAACCCAAAAAATACTCAAGTGGCTTTTAGGAACTTCACATTGAAGTTTTAGTAATAGTTCTTGAAGTTACAAGAAAAGTATAACAGTATACTAGTCGCTGCTATATAATTAGAGCATTAAACACTTTAGCTATTATGGACCACTTCTAGGGTATAAGTATAAACTGCCCTGTCTTTGGGCCTGCTAGGTTTTTGACATTCAAGATAGTTGATGATAATTCATGCAGGAGCTGGTATAACTTCTTTAACAACTGGATCAAAAAATAAACGCTAAGAACACTGTACGTAAGATGGCTAACAAGGTTATGCCTCTTGCAACTCCTATGCGTGCTCAAGTAGCTTTTGCAGCTTAAGCTATCCAAGTCTGGAGAAATAATAGACAAAGATTTTCTGTATAGATTAATGCAGATGATGTAAGTTAATCATTACTAACTACTATTATAGAACCGAGTTATTTCAGATAAGTTGTAGGAGATAAGATAAAAACTATCTGATACGTTTTGTTATTTTTCGGAATAGGAGAATAAAATAACCAAGTATGTAAATAAAATTATTATTAATAGTTGAATGGACATGAGTTCAATTCTCATCAGGTCCACAAAAATCTTTTTAACTTATGGAATCATTATACAAAATTGGAGATAATGTTTTAATAAAGGAAAAGTATGATCCAGGATGTAAGGATCTCGATTATTCGTACTGGTTTGCAGAAAATATGCTTACAGAATATGGAGGAAGAGTATGCACTATTAGTAAAGCTAAATATTGGCATAAAATGCAAGACGGTAGACTTCCTGATGATGGCTATTTGTATTCTATAGAAGAAGATGGTGGCTATTGGTCATGGGCGTCTAGTATGTTTGAACCTGAATTTTAATAATGAAACTTACATCACATGATATTCTTACTAGATTAGGGTGTTTATCGAGATTATTAACAATAATTAGCTGGGTGATTATTATATTAATTATTAATTTGATATTTTATTTTATAGAATGTTAAAGAAACTTAGTTTAATATTCATTCGTTTTGCACCTTTCTTACTAGCACTAAACATATTATTTAAAATACTACTACGTTACTATACAATTTCTACAGTAATTATTAGTTGTGTAGATTTGGTAACAGTTATGGTAGTACTAATAGGTCTCATTGTTTTATCTCTTACATTCAAATTTTGTATTTATCATAGAATTTTGTTGTATTGTGTTCTAGTGTGCTATTTATTACACTTTGTTAATAACATATTAGGGATAAACTTCTTTGTTACAGTATTAACATATTTCTTCGTGATGATTGTTATCACTTTAATGATCATTATTATCTATACTTATTTAAAAGAGAAGCAAAAGTAAGTGTTAGTTATTATACTGAATAGTAATCTCAAAAATTTGTACAAATTATAGAAATAAGTGTACAAATATTTGGTTATATTGACTTTTATCTTTATATTTGTGGTGGATTCTTGCTGCGGATTTGCTTCTGCTCGTTGGTGTACTTGGTTTGTGCACGTCACGCTTTGAACGTGAAAGTTAAAGTTCGAATCTTTAACGAGCAACTATTAAAATTAAATAAATATTTCTCACATATAATAAATAATACTATGGCAACAGTACTAATTAACTGTCTAATATTACTATTTCTTTTTATCTGGTTTGTGGTAATAGTACTATGTACTATCCTTTACTTTAGGAATAGAAATGAATCTTTATTTTAGTGTATTAACTAGTATTAAAAGAAAAAGAGTATAAGATTAAGTGTATGAATGCCTTAGTTATTAATGCTGCTGGAAAAGGAACTAGGGTAGGAATGAATATTCCTAAGCAGTTTATAGATATTAATGGACATCCTATAGTATATTTGACTGTTGAAAAGTTTGTTAGGTTAAGACTGTTTAACATAATTGTTATAGTTACTCTACCTGAATATATTCCTATTCTTCGAAAGCTTTTTCCATTTTCTTATATCAAAATTATAGAAGGAGGGTACTCATGCTTAAGATCTAGAATTGCTGGTCTTGAATACATAATGACTTACTATCCTTCTATTGAAAAAATTATGTTTCATGATTCTGTTAGACCTTTTTTCACTTCAAATTTAATTACAAGATGTTTGTCTTCTTGTGATTCTAATAATTCGGCTGTTGTTCCATACATTCCAACAGTTAGCACTTTAAAAGATCTTAGTTCGTTACATGTTCCTGGAGTAAGAAAGGAGCCAATTGCTATCTTACAGACTCCTGAAACTTTTATGCTTAGAAGCCTTTATAATATAATTACAAAGATTAAAAATATAGATAATTATCAGACTTTACCTGACTTATATGAGCATAATGGAAATAAATGCTTATATATCTCGGGAGAACTTATGAATTTTAAAATTACAAGTCCTGATGATTTAGAGTTGGCTAAATGTTTATTTAATGGTAAACTTAAATATTAAATTACCAGATAACTTTTTTGAAGCAGAAGTAAAAAATGGATTCTTAGTGTCTAAAGAAAGAAAAGAACTTTGAGGAGTTGAGCTAGATTTGCTATGACAGTTTAAAAATATCTGTGATAAATATCATTTGAAGTACTATTTAGATGGAGGAACATTACTTGGTGCTGTCAGACATGGTGGATTTATTCCATGGGACGATGATATTGATATTGCTATGCCTAGAACAGACTATGATAGATTTTTAGAGTGTGCAGTTAAAGAGTTGAATTATCCATATTTTGTTCAAAATGACTGAACAGACAGTACCTTTTATTGCTGTACGAAGTTAAGAAGAAGTGACACAACATGTATTCACAAAAAGGATTTAGAAGGTCATTTTACCTTTAACCAAGGGATCTTTATAGATATATGTCCTTTTGATAATGTTCCAGATGATCTAGTTGAGAGACAAAAGTTTATGCACCAGCTTCACTTAATTAAACTAGAAGCACTGACTGTAAAAACAAGAATACAATGTTATGATTCTTCTAAGGAAAACACATCTAGACTTTTATATCTTAGAGAAAAATATCAAGAGCTACGACAACGATATAATGTACTCTCCACAGAGTCATTTGGTAATCTTACATTTCCAAATAAGATACAAAGTCTTAGAAACGCTAGAGACTATAACAATAAGGTTTACCTTAAATTTGAGTGAGGAATGTTTCCTGCTCCAGAAGTATATTTAAGTGTTTTAACTAACATATATGGAAATGACTTTATGGTGCCAATGCCTGGTAGAAGCATGCATGGCGAGCTTCTTGTGAATACTTCTATAGGATACAAGGATAACTATAACCAATTTATGTCATTATAAGTTATTTCTAAATTTGACATTAGCGGCGTAACAACTCTTAACATATAAATTGATCATTTGTATGGAGTTTCTGTGGCAATAAAAATCAGACGTGCAAACTACGATAGTGTTTATAAGCCTCCTTGGCACAGCGGCGACTGCAACGGTTTTGTAATCCGTCTTCATTTGAACTCGTCGGTTCGAGTCCGACAGGAGGCTCTAAAATTTTATTAAAAACTTTATAATATGTTAGAACTTATAAAGAAATGGTTTGAATTGAAATTTCATGTACATGATTGGGAGACAGTTGAAGAAAAATTAAAAAAGGTGTTTGAAAATGACTATCAAAGTCGCCCAGTTAAAGTTGAAAAAGTTTATATACAGCGTTGTAAAATATGTAATAAAATAAGACAATTTCGTATTAAACTTTAAGTATTTTGGGCCATGTAGTGTAAAGGCGAGCACATTTCCTTTGCAAGGAAATAGAGGGGTTCGAGTCTCATATGGTTCACTATTATTGGGGGTCCCAAAAATCTCCTCACAGTATAATTTAAAAAACTATTAAACATGTTTAATTCAAAAAGTAAAACATCTGTAGATCTGTCTAAGAAAGTAGACAATGTTTTAAATGCTTTCAAAACTGCAATTGATGGTCTTAAAGAAGTAAATGCTTCTGCAGAATTAGAAATTGCAGCAAGAGACGAGGAAATCAAAGCAGCTTAAGCTGAAAAAGAAGCTCTTGAAAACATTCGTAAGAAAAACGAAGGTGTTCTTGCAAAATTAAACGCTATCCTTGAATAAAGGATAGTTTATCGAGAATGGGGTGTGGAAGTAGCACGAGAAATTTGGGATTTCTAGGGGATAGAGCATTACTATCATTCTCGACTAATTAATTTATAATATTTCTGCAAATACTTTTGCAGAGTTATCTGTAATAAATATATAAAATGTACTGGACTGTGGCTGAGTGGTTTAAGCACCAAACTGTTAATTTGGGTAACGTGGGTTCGAATCCTATCGGTCCAGCAAATAACTTACTAGAAAGTTTATAGATAGATAAATTTGGTAAGGTACTCAAGAGCTTTAAGAGGATGCACTTGAAATGCATTAGAGCGTATAGAAATCGCTGCGTGGGTTGGAATCCCACCCTTACCGCACATGTAGGTATCGCCAAGTTGGTTAAGGCCCAGCTCTGCAAAAGCTATATCACAGGTTCGAATCCTGTTACCTACTCTAAACATTAATAACATAAAGATGAAAACAATAGTAAAAATAGTTATAATAGTCTTAGTAATACTTAATATATCATGCGGAACAATAAAACCTAATATTATGATAGGGCCTACTGGAGATACACAGAAAACTTATATTGAAGATATAAAGTATTACAATAATATTAGTTATTAACCCAAATTAGAAGTATAGTCTATAACCGCTTATTACTCTAATTTAAGAAAAATATGAAGCTTTGTAAGTTAGATTTTTTGTGGTGGGTGTTTGTGCACCCTATAGGAGAGTTTAAATCATTAGAAATGTCTATTAGATTTAAAATCTTTAAGTTATCAAAATTTTTTGACTTTGATATTCAACTATTTGGTATTTGTTATTATTTGTTTATAAACATCAATACATTTGGCTTGCTTGATTTCCATATTAGTTATAATAATAAAGGGGATCATGCAGGCTTTTGTTTTAATATCGGCATTCTTGGATTATGTTTCGAGTTTAATATTTGTGATATTAGACATTGGAATTTTGATCAAGAATGCTTGGAAAAACTGGATTAATATGTATACATTTTTAATTGTTTTAGGTATTTATCTAATAGGAGTTGTTTATTTACACGTTTCCCTGTATTTTGATTGGATTGAAGAAGACAAGTGTGGAAGCACAATAGGTGATCTTTATTCTTTTTATGTAGATCAAGATAATGATTGGATCTTCCTTTTAATATGGGTTCCTGTAGTAAATACTATTGTATTGATAATACAAATCTTCTTAGATATTGGAAGTTTGTTCTCAAAAATAAAGATTAGATAATGATAAATTTTATTATACTTTACTTTCTAAATTTAGTTTTAGACTATCCGTTGCAAGATGAGTTTTGTAAGAAGTATAAATGTGAAAATAATTATGTCTTGTTTGTACATTGTGCAATTTGGGCGTTAGGTATTTATATTGCATTACACTTTTTGGGATTAGCTGCAATTTGGAAATTAATAATGTTACTAGTTGGACATTATGCTATTGATTACTGGAAGTGTAGAGGACTTTATAAAAAGTATATGAAGGATTTTACTTCATATTATATTGATCAAAGTCTACACTTTATTCAAATTTTATTATGCTTAATTTAACTATATGAAGCGTACATTAATTGTTGTAGATTTACAACATGATTTTTATCATCCAAGTGGAGCATTATATGCTACTAGTGGTGAGAATATTGTCAATAAGGTGTTGAATATTATACCTAAATCTGATTACAAGGGTCGTTATGACAGTAAAAAAGCTATCTTAATAATTAATTCACTACTATAATGAAAGAATATCCATATACTATAATATTATCTAAACAATTCCTTTTATTTTACAGCAGTCTAGTTAAACTTGGGTATAGGCCATATTTCGACGTTCAGATATACATGAAAGGTAATAAAATCCAGAGCTCTGTTGTTGTTTTAGATGATACAGGTAAGTTTGGCCTTTTTGTTTTTACCCAGATCTTAGCCATTTAGATCCTAATATAAAACGCATTTTTATAAAGGATCCATATAGGTTTCTTCGATGTGCTGCCAAGTATAAAAACCACTTAGAATTTTAAGTTAAGATTTTATTACTAAGAGCTTTTACATAAATACAATATGAAAAAGATAAATATTATTAATATTATAGGTGAAGGATATAACTGTAATATTAATTTCAATCATGTCGTATCTTGCTTTCATGATACAGATAAAAAAAGTGTTTGTATACAGTATAATACTATAGTTGATGATTATCTACTTAAAGTTAACTATTTAAATGTTATAGAAGTTAATTATTTAGGTGAAAAATTGTAATAGTAAAATTTATGATACCATTCAAAGTATTATGGTTAGAATATAATAAAAATAAACCAACCTATTATGATATAATGCCTTACCTAGTTAGAAAGTATAATGATGCTTATAAAGCAGATAAACCTTCTAAAGAAAATTTTGAGCAGTGTAAGGATTTTGTAACGAGAAAATTAATATATCAATACTGGGCTAGATGTGAATATGAATTTATAATTGCACATTGGCCATACAAAGAGGATAGCCCACTGAAAGATTCTTATAAAATAGATATATTTGAGCAATGTAAGATGAATATAGATATTATTACTAGAGTTTTTATGAAGAATATTCAAAAACTTTAATAATAATATTTATATAAATAGTAAGATAAACTATTTATTTAGTCCCCATAGTTCAATGGAGAGAATCTTCGGCTTCTACCCGAAAGGTCCTTGTTCGAATCAAGGTGGGGATACTTTTATAAATAATTAGGTAGTGAAAATTTCATTTAAATAAAATATAATTATGGAATTTGTATATTGCTGGTTTGTATGTATAATTATTAATCATATTATTCTCTACGTTTATTGGAGGATAAAATCTAAAGAAGGAACTACTCTAGGAGATATGTATTTATACTATACTGAGGATAAATATATTAGTAGCTTTGTCTTTATAATACTCATTTGGACTCCTTTAAACTTTATTCCAACTATGGCTTGTATTATATTAATAGTTTTTAATTTACTTTCTCATTTAAGAATTAGATGATTATGAAAACACTTTTTTGGATAGATGATGCTCGTAATCCAATGGAAGATGATTGGATGAATTTTAGTCCAATTGGCAGAAATTGTAAAGTTGTATGGGCTCAGTCTTATCAAGAAGCTATTGACTTCCTTGAAAAAGAATGACCTTATGCAATTTGTCTCGATCATGATTTAGGAGAGGAAAAATCTGGATACGATATAGCCAAGTATATTGTAGATAAATGTATAGATGAAGGATATGTCCTTCCACAGTTTGCAAGTCAATCTGCAAATCCTGTAGGTCGAGCAAACATCTTAGGAATATTAAATAACTATAAAAGAATAACTCAGAAAATTTTACCTTGGGAATAATGGAATCACATATTACTTTTGATACTGCTAAACTTGCAAAGGAAAAACATTATATAGATGGAAATAGAATATCTAAACTATTTCCAAAATTAGGATATGTAAATTGTAGCCCTTGTTATGATGAAAAAGGAGTGCTTTGGAATTGTAAGTTTTATGATCCTACAGATAATTATTATTTAGCTCCAACTCAATCTAAACTTCAAAAATAGTTAAGAGATATTCATAAGATACATATTATAATAGTTCCCACTATTCATGGATATTGGACATATAAAATCGTTGATATTCAGATAGATCCTTCTAAGAAAATTGTAAGACCTCCTCATAGTATAGATGCAAGTGGAGTAGATTATAATACATATGAAGAAGCTTTAGAATCAGCTTTTTTGGAAGCTTTAAAGACATGGATATAAAATGGATATACCTTCTAAAATTTTAGCTTATTGGGTTCCTTCTATAGTAGTTATACTTATAAGTTTGAATCTACATTACTCTGAATTTAGTAACTATGTAAATACTAATCCATATCAATGTGAGATTATAGGAGGAGAAAAGATATCTGGAGGCTATAAAACTAATGGTAAGATGTATCTTATTGCAAAAGATATAAAAACTAATAAAATACTTAGTTTTGAGGCTACTCCAGAAGATTACCATATATACCATAACAAACCTGGTGTTATATTAACATATAAACTTAAAGGGTGGGTAGTATCTAATAACAAAACATACAAAGTGTATAGAGATATTTTTATAGTGTCAATTGCCCTTTTATTTGCAATTACTATAGGATCTCTAATAATGTCGGATTATGATTCAACTTTTATACATTTTGCAAAATCTTCAGCTATTTTATTTGTTACTACTATTATCTCTTATAATCTTATTATATAATATGATTTATGATCCAAAAACTAATATTGTCTTTTGGGATGAACTTTTAAAAATTCCTGAATTTAAAGCGTTGTCAGAAACTCCTCAGAATATACTTTGGCATAAAGAGGGAGACGCTTTCACCCATACTTGTATGGTTACAAAATGTATGTTGAAGCATATTGAAAACAGTAATGAAGTACTTTTTCAAGACATGGACTATCGAAATATTCTAATCTTTGCTGCTCTATTACATGATATAGGTAAACCAGTTACTACAAAAAAGGGAGAAGATGGACTTTACCACTGTAAGGACCATGCAATTAAAGGAGTTCCAATTGCTGAACATATTTTAGATACATATATTTCTGATATTAAACCTCAGTACAAAAGAGCTATTCTTTCTTTGGTAAGGTGTCACATGCAACCTCTTTATATTTTAAAACAAAGAGATATCAAGTCGGCTATTCTAAGGTTAGCTAATAATCTAGAGTGTATTGACTTCGAAGCATTACTACTATTAAAGAAATGTGATTGTGAAGGATCAATACCTGAATCAGATGATCACCATGAGGAAACTTTGAGGAGTGTACGTGAATTATATTATGAGGTGTGTAGTTATCCTGCACAAACTAAAGTTCAGATTGAAAAGTTAGAAGATACTGATACTTGTAATTATAAGCCAGGTCATCATCCAAATGGAATCAATAAAGGGTACCTTACTCAAGGATATTTAAGTCTACCTATAACTGTAGGGTTTCGAGCTTGTCTTGGATTTCGCTTCTCAACCTCACCTGTAACTAAAATCGTAGATAAAAATCATTTTCATACTCAAAATTCTGTATATAAAATTATAGAAGTAAAAGAATAGTGAGCCTTCACTTGTTACTGTTTTTTAACTAAAAAGAACAAAAAAATCAAATTATGCGTTATTTATTATATAATGGTAACAGTTTAAATACCATTTTGTTTATCTTAAGTAGATACGGATATACATTAAACTATCCTAAGGTAAGTATATCTTTATTACTTTCAGGACACCCTTATAAGATCTTAATTGATACAGATAAAAGATCTTATTATGTTGTTACATATAATCAGAATATTCATTACCTTACTGGAGATAGTGATATCTTCTGTTCAGATGATGACAACACTATCCTTAAAGAGTTAGGTATTAATGATATAGAAGAGAATAAACTTGCTCTATATAGTGATATTATTTTAAAATCAGAAAAGAATCTATTAAAATTACTTGAATCACCTGAATTAAAATCAAATGACATATCTATTATAGACCAGTTTGAAAAGATTCTAGGTAAAGAAAAAAATAAGGTTGAGGATAATAAGGTAGATTCTAATCTTAATAATGATTTTAAGTCTGAGTTTTTACCTGGGCGAATAGTACAGTTAATAGTTAAAGATCAAGAGTATTTTGGATTTATTATTTCTTCTAAAGCTATTGTTTATGTTAACAATAAAGGAGAAATTAAGGGTTATTTAAGTGGATGCTTTAATTCCCCTAAAAATGGGAGTTTCTACCAAGTTAAGAAGATTTTTGTTCCAACACCACACTGTTTTAAACTTAGTGATTACACAAAAATGGATGTTGCTTGGCCAAAAGTAAAGAATAAGGTTGTAAAGAAAACAATCGCAGAAGTCGAGAAAGAACTTGGACTGGAACCAGGTACTTTAGAGATTCAATAGTAAATCAAAATTGAAATTCTGTTTTTTATCATGGGTAAATTTATTCGAGGTAATCAATTGGATAAATATAATAGGTACGAGGAAGAGATTGCTCGTCTAAATAAGAAAAGAAAAATAAAAAAATTTAGGGATACTGAGGAACAGAAAAATAAACTAATTAAGAGAGATTAAAAATGACATATGGGTTAAATGATATTTGTTTAGTACCAGCTAGAACCAGTAGAATAGAACATCGTGCAGACTGTAATCCATATAACTTTGATGGTATGCTGCCGTTATTTACTGCTCCTATGAATTCTGTTATTAATGAGAATAATTATGAAGTTTTTCTTAGAAATAAGATCAATACAATTATTCCAAGAGGAGTAGATTATGATAAACGATGGGAGTTGTCTACAAGTACGTTTGTTGCACTTGGCTTATCTGAGTTTGAAAGATTTATTACAGATTTTGAAAATATATATGATACCACCAATGATATTCGTTATGTGTGTGTTGATATTGCTAACGGCCACATGTTAAAGTTAATTGATTTATGCTCACAAGCAAAGTCTATATTTGGAGGTCGATTGTCATTAATGGCTGGTAATATTGCTAACCCTGATACTTATGCTGATTATTCACTAGCAGGAATTGATTTTGTACGGATAGGTGTAGGGGGAGGTTCTGTATGTACTACTTCTGCTAATGGTGGAATACACTATGCAATGGCTTCTTTAATTAATGAAGTTGTTGATAAAAAGCGAGCTATAGAAAAATGTATTGAAGAAACAAAAGTAGTTAATATAGCGGGTGACTCTGGTTTTTACTTGGGTTGTAACTCAATAACTCATCCATACAAAAGTGTTCCATTTATTATTGCGGACGGAGGATTTGATAATTATGATAAGATTATTAAAGCACTAGCTCTTGGAGCTGATTATGTAATGGTTGGGAAACTCTTTGCACAATCTCAAGAAGCCTGTGGAGAGTTACTACCTGTTACAGATCCAAATCTAGGACTCAGGCGTAAATACTATGGTATGTCTACTAAAAAAGCACAGATAGAAATAGGAAACCAAAAACTTAAAACTGCTGAGGGTATTGAAACCACAGTTCCAGTTTTGTATAAGTTACAAGATTGGTGTGAAAATTTCGTTGACTACTTAAGGTCAATGATGAGTTATTCAGATTCTTTTGACCTTTTAGAGTTTAGAAAGACTAAATATAGAATTGTTAGTCCATTAGAATATTTATCATTTTTCAAATAAAAATAAAAATAGTTATGTTTAACCAAGGAGACAAAGTTATTATTAAAAATCTTGATTGTTTACTTAAGGATAATCTACTCAAGGAAGCACCTGACTTAGAAGGTGTTTATTGTAACAAAGACATGAAATATGTCTTATTTTCTGATTTTCCCTATTTTGGTAATGTTGCTGTTATTGAGGATGTAGATAAGAATGACCCAGATATTCCATATTTTCTATCTATAGGCATATGGGTACCTGAATTTATGATTATCCCATATGACGAGGGTGTTCCTAACCCTGAACCTAAAGCTATCCCAGTAGAGGATAATATTGACCAAAAGGTATATATTAATAAATTTAATAATAAACCATTTGGAAAAGTATTCCTCAAATTAATTGCTCTTGATAAGAAGGTCGCAGAATTCTCGGCCACTCAATTTAGCAAACTAAAAAAACACGAACTACAGTATATTGCAAAGCTTTTACAGGACCATGGGGCTGAATTTGCTGATTATAATAAGTTAACCCAGAAGGAACTGGCTGTGTACTGCTATAATAAGGCATTAGAACTATAGTATGTTAAAACTTCGAGTTTTCAGTCCAAATACAAGTTGTGCTCCTTTACGTAGTATACCTTTTAATCAAAGAGTACTACTACGTTTAGGGAGCACAACTCCTTTAATTTCCAAGTATAAATACTTGGAAATTAACACTATAGAGGGAGTTAAAACCTCTGGAAATAAAATACTAATGAAGCGTGCCTTTGATAAAGCAGGTATATCTCATAGTGAATGGATAAGTTCTTCCGATAAGGCAAGTGTTCATGAGTTTTTCAATTGTCACAAAATTCTTATAGCAAAACATAAACATTCATCGAAAGGGCAGAATATTTATTATATTGACAATCTTAAATCTTTAGATGATCTTTGTAATAATATTAATATAAGGGATTTTGTGTTTGAGAAATATTACTTTTTCCCAAATGAGTATAGAGTACATGTTGATGTTCATCATGGTTGTTTTTATGCTTGTAAAAAAGTGCTGAAACAAGACGCTGAAGTACAATGGCATAAACATGCTGATAATTCAATATTTGTTTTAGTAACAGAGGAACACAAATTACCTGTATGTTGGGAAAATATAATTAGTGATTGTATTAAGGCATTAAAACAAATGGACCTCACAATTGCTTGCTTTGATATATTGTGTAGTGATAATAGTTATATCATTGTTGAAAGTAATACAGCTCCTTCTCTGGCTTCTTTTGGGATAACTTATTATGGGAATCATTTAAAAAAGTACTATGATACTAGATTTTAGAGGAAAAGAATATAAATGTAATTACTATGCTGGTAATTACTTTTATGAAAATATGGCTTGTTTTAGTAGGGGATGTTCTCAAGGTGAATTTAATGGTTATTATTATGCTACTATTATATGGCCTCGAAGTAGACAAGTTCAGCTTAACTACTGTACATTTGATACGAAAACATTAATTGAGTACTTTAAGGAAATCTCAAGACTACTGGGGTTTACATTAATATCACTTGTAAAGAGTACACATTCATACAAATTACAAATTAGGTGTGCTCCTGACAATAGATTCTTTGTCTATAGTGCTATGTATATTAGATATGTATACGAAAATCCGTTTTGGTTATTATTATACTCTGCATGGCAAAATAGAGCAAACTTTCCAGAATTGGATATTACTCAAATTATGCAACTTTATATTACATTGTTTCATGATGGAAGAAGATGTCATTGCCCAGGATTAGATGACCTAACATTTTATAACATTAATCCTAAGTGCCAGTTTAATTTAATTAGAAGGGACTTTAACTATAGTGAAAGTTTTTGTAGGATTATAGCTAAACATAATAGTTTGTGCCATTTGCTTCGAGTATTTAACTCGAAGCAATTACCTCAAATTGTCAAGGGAATTAATTTTATAGCGAATGAATACTATACTAAAAACAAAAAAAGTATATGTCGTTGGTAATCAAGTACACTATGCTAATTTTATTACTAAGCGTGAGCTAGTAGATGATATTAACGATGCAGATATTGTTATTTTTACAGGTGGAGAAGATGTACACCCTTCTTTGTATAACTGTAAACCTCATCCTACTACTTGTGCTAATTTACAAAGGGATCTCGCAGAAAAGAAAGAATTTGAGAAAATCAGACCTGATCAGTTAGCTGTGGGGATCTGCCGAGGCAGTCAATATTTATGTATTATGAATGGTGGCATACTTATTCAGAATGTGGAAAATCATGCTATTCGAATAACTCACTCTATTACAGAGATAAGTACGAATAAAATGTATGAAATTACCAGTACACACCATCAAATGCAGTATCCATTTATAATACCATATAAGTATTGGACATGTTTGTTTTATTCAACTAGTCATCGGTCAAGTATATATGAGGGAGATAATGTTATGTTTCCTCCTTATGAACCTGAAATTGTTTTGTATGACAGACCAAATCTTCCAAAGTGTTTGGCTATCCAAGGACATCCTGAATATATGAGACCTGAATCACCAATTGTTATAAGAATAAATGAAATAATTGATAAATTAATAGCAGATGAAAATTAAAGATATTACAGTTGGAGCAGACCCCGAGTTATTTATTTTTAATACAAAAACAAACCAAGTAGTATCTGCAATTGGAATAATTCCAGGAGAAAAAGGTAAACCATATACTAAAGGCATGCCAAAAGGATTTGGTGTGGAGATTGACTGTATTTTAGGAGAATTTAATATCCCACCTTGTACTTCTAGTAATGAATTTGTAGATTCTATTAAATATATGAAAGATTGGATTCGTAATTGGGTTAAACAATTCGATAACAATCTTGATATTTGTTGTAGTGCATCTATGCCCGTGCCTGAAGATCAATTACTTGATCCTAAAGCAAATGAAATTGGATGTTCTAGTGATTATGATGCTTATACAGAGTGTGAAAACGATAAGCCACAAGGTTATCCTGATAATAGAAGAGTGGCAGGTTCACACATTCACATAGGATATGATAACCCTAATTTTGATACATCTGTTAAGCTTATTAAGTTCTTTGATCTATGCTGTGGAGTTCCTTCTGTATTATATGATAGAGATACTTTTAGAAGAACTCTATATGGTCAAGCAGGAAGTTTCCGTTGTCCTGAGTGGGGAGTAGAAGCAAGATGTCTAAGTAGCTTTATGCTTAATGACGAATACCTTCCAATGATTTATAAACAAACTATGTTAGCTGTAGATATGTTTAATGAAGGATTTCCTTTGCCAGAAGGAGATTTAGTTCAAAAGTGTATTAATACATCTAATAAAGTACTGGCAGAACATCTAATTAAACTTTATGGAATATGTGCGGACTAGCTGGAATAATTTCTACTGAAAAGACTGAATTTAACATAAACCACTTTAATATACTTGGAACCCTAAACGATGAAAGAGGGGGAGATAGTTGTGGTATTTTTATTGATGGTAAGGTAGAATATGGAGCCAGTGACAGAAAATTATTTAGGAACTTTACTACTAGTATAAATTATCCAAAGTCAGCTTCTATTGCTTTATTACATTGTCGAAAGGCCTCTCCTGGATATCCTGTGAATTTAGATCAGGCTCAGCCAGTTGTTATTAGACGTGGTAACAAAATTGAGTTTGTACTAATGCATAATGGTACTATTCTTAATATTGGAGAATTATCTAATAAATATCTTCCAGAACTTAATACTCTTGGTATGTCTGATTCTCAAATTTTGGCAGAAATTATTTATGAACATGGATATGATGTTCTAGAAGAATATACAGGTTGTGCTGTTCTTATAATGGTAGATTATAGATCTTTGACTCCAGAAGTACTCATGTTCAAAGGGAGCTCTTGTTATAATGAAAACAAAACAAAATCTGAGCGACCTTTAGTTTATATGATTAACGAGGGTAAACTTTATTTTTCGTCGATGTATGCTTCTCTATATTCCATCAACTGTAAAAAAACAATCTATGAATTTCCTGTAAATAAGTTATGCCGAATTAAGGATAACAAGGTTTACTGTATTAGAAATATTAATCGTGAAAAATTAAGGAGAACCCTTTGCATACCAGTATATGGTGCTTCTTATAAGGATAATTCCCCAGCATATACCTCTAATAACTTATATTACAGTCAAACTACAGGTACGTATATGTTAAATGAAATTCCAGCACACGGTATGTATCTAGCTTATCCTTCTGGGCATTTAGTACCCGAAACATATGCCAGCTCTAACGCATATAGACATACTTTCTACTTCTTCTATGGGCGATTGTTACCCAATAAAGAAAGTTATGATTTCCTTGAAAATATAGATGACCTTTTTACAAATGATGTTCTTTCTGTTTATTGTCCCGAAGTTATTGATTACTTTGCATATAATCCTCGAATTATTAATGGTGTCTTAACTACTGTTGACAAAGACTTCAATTATATGAAGTACATGGAAGGATCATATGTTACTCTATTTAATGCTCCTGATAAAGTTAATGTAAAAGATGGAGTAAGTTCTACAACATATACCTATGCTCCTAGCGCTTTTGAAATTTTCAAGAATAATGTAGAAAATACAACATTCGATTTTGAAGTACTAGAAACACAGATTTTACAGTTTATAACTAATAGGCTTGTTGATTTAGATGCTGTACAATAATACTAAAAAAAGGTGGGAAACTGGAGATACCTTACTAAGAGGTGTGATCTATATTGATTACGAATATATAGAATATGGTTATTTTGAAATAGACCCACTAAATATTCCTCTAGTAATAGAAGGGAAAATTACCTATTTGGAAAGACGCGAGAACTGCAAAATACCATTATATTGGGTAAATAATATTTGTTGCTATACGATAGATTTAAAACTATCTAATAATATCATTACAGATTCTAAATATGTGTTTAATTATCCAATAGATAGATGTTACAATTTTTCAAAACTATCTTTAAAACCTAAGGATATTAAATTAATACCTGATAAAGAATTTACATATATTGAAGACTTTACCTTTGGCCTTGAATATGAAACATCCGCAGGAAACATACCTTGGTTAAGTTGTATTGATACAAATCTAGTACCACTGTATGATGGTTCAATTAATGGGCATGAATATGTAACTTTTCCATTAACACATATAGATTTACCTATTATTAAACAGCATTTGAAACTGCTTGAAAGATACACGTTTTACGATAAAAACTGCTCTTTGCATATTCATTTTGGTAACTTTCCAATTAATAATAGTTATATTAATCGTCTGTGTAAGTTCTGGTGCCATTTTCAATGGTCTATTAGTATGTACATACCAAGATATAGTTACTATACAGAACGCTATAAAAGTAATGGTAAAGCTTACAATAAACCTTTTCCGAGTATTGCATCTCTCCCTACATTCTACAAAAGGTTCACTGGTAATAAGTATAATGATGACCAAAGTTTTTATTTACCTAATTCATATGATTCAACAGAGGAGCGTAAGTGGGAAGTGCACGGTAGATATTTTAATATGAATATAATGCATTTAATTTCAGGTGATGCCCATAAAACTGTAGAATTCAGATTTTTAAGACCCACTACAGATTACTCTGAAATTAAGTGGTACCTGCTTATATTAAGTGCTTTCTTAATATATGTTATAAATTCAAAGGATAGTAACTATAAAAAAATAACAGTTGACAAGGTTATTGATTTTACTTTTCCAAAGGATATAGCAGATAAATTAAAATTAGAGGGAGGTAAGCTATACCATCTTCGTAAAGTACAGATGAGTTATGGTGACTATGGTGGAGTTAACCAATATCGTAAAGAGATTTATTTAACCAAAATTCGCAAATTTTCTTTATAATTTGTTAATTAAATTTTTGATTGTTCACAGATTTTTGTTATCTTTGCTGTATAACTAAAGATAATAAATGCGAGCTTAGTGTAATGGTAGCACAGCGGTCTTCGAATTGGAGCACGCTTGGCGTGAAAATTGTGGCAAATTCGGTAAAAGCGAAATAAGATGATAAAAATCATGCGAATCAGCTTTCTAAGAAAGTCTAAGGTCCTGAAATATGGATAGCTGATAATACCGAGCTAAATTAGAGTAAAATACAGTAGAGAACATAGGCTGTTTATGCCGTGTAAAATAGGCGGAGTGCTTAATAGGTCGAAAATTAAAGCCGTACACTTCTCTATGTATCCTACTTTACTCTATAAATGTGTAGAGACTAAATGCCACACTTGTATATCAAGCTGATATAGTCCAGACTACAAACAGTAAAACTGGTAGTGAAAACTATAGTGGTAAGCAAAACCGTATTGTAGGGCTCCAAACCCTACGGTCTCTGTTCGAATCGGAGAGCTCGTGCTAATAAGTTGATTATGAGTAAGTTAAAGGAACAAATTCTTATTTTAAGAAGTGATAATAAAAGTTATAATGAAATTGCTAAGATACTTGGATGTAGCAAAAGTATTGTTGGATATTATTGTAATGATATAACTAATAGTAAACAACGAAAATCTACTTCATTATGACGTAATACACTTAAGGGGAGAATTAAATCTAGACTATGTACTTTTTGTGCTAGAATCTCTCATGGATGTAGAAGAATCTCTAATAGAACATGACGTAAACGTTTAAGGAGATATATTGAACATTTTCAAAATAGAGGAATGAAGAGTTTAAATAAAATTAAGACTTTAGATATTATTAATAAATTTGGCACAAAAACAAAGTGCTATTTAACAGGCACTCCTATTGATTTAGAAAAAGATGATTATTGTTTTGATCATATAATACCAGTTTCTAAAGGCGGGTCGAATGATTTATCAAATTTAGGTATTACAACTCCTGCAGCTAATTATTCTAAAAGTGATTTAACTGTAGAAGAGTACTTAAACTTATGTAAACTAGTTTTAGAACATCATGGATACACTGTTAATAAACAATAAAATATTAAGGCATTAGTTTTCTAATGCCTTATTTTTTAATACTATGTTAATTACTAGAAATCTTAAACAGGCAGGATTTATATTTCCAAATAATGTAGATATAAGATATCTAAAATTATTAGTAGACCTTGGATCTATTCCTTTTGTTATAAAAATTCAATCTAACAAGAGAATTCCTATAATTTTAACAAATGAGCCTATTGGTGTTTTAAATAGAAGATTATGTATGTTTGAATACGATCCTTGTTCTATTAGAGATGTTAAAAATATTATACAAATTATTACTGAAAAATATTTAAGAGTTAAAAAACAAGTAGCATCGTTAGATAATGCTCTAGAAGATTTAATTCTATTCCGAAGTTTTGTAGTTTCAACTTTTAGCAGAGAATTAATATAATGAAAAAAATAATTTTAAGAATATTAAGTTATACTTTACTTGTATTGGCTATAATTTTTATGACCAATAAAATTAGAAATCTGAATATTGCGTTAGATAATTCTATAAATAATGAAAAAGCATATGCTGCGGAAAATTCATGATTAAAAGAAAGTAATCGTGTATTTAAGCTTTCAATTGAGCAATTAGAATACTTTAGCGATTCTTTAATGCTTAAAATGAAAAAAGTAGCTAATGAGAACAAAGTTAAGGATAATAAAATTAAAGCGTTACAATATCAATTAGAATATTTTTCTAAGAAAGATACTATTGTTATTAGAGATACAATATTTAGAGAACCTGGGTTTGTGTTAGATACTTGTATTGTAGATAAATGAAACAGAAGTTGTCTACACCTTTCCTATCCAGGAACAATAGCTTTAAGTAATGAGTATAATAATGAAAAGTATATAACTCTAAGTTCTCATAAAGAACCTATTAAACCACGAAAATGGTTTCTACCACGATGGTTTACTAGAAAACATACTGTTATAGAAGTTATTATTATAGATCAAAATCCTTACGTTACTACTCCTAAACAGAGATATATTGAAATAATAGATAACTAAAATGAAAATTAGTATAGAAACCAAATTTGATATTGGGCAGACAGTATTTATTTGTCAAAAGACCCATCAATTTGAAGCAGGAGTTTTTGTAGATACTTATACTGTAGATACTACTCCTAGAACAGTTAAGGATATTATAGTCTCATATTTAGATTCTGGTCCTCATATATTTTATGCTTTTGAAGATATAGTAACAATGATTCCAGAATATCTTGTTTTTAGTACATTTGAAGAAGCTGAAAAATGGGGTCACAATTATGAATAAATATATAGATTGCTCTAAATTAGGAAAGATAAAAGAATCTGAGTTTTCTGAATTGTTACTATCTCAGGTTGGAGGAACTGTTCAGATTCCATCTAAGTATCAAGATATGTATGATCATATTGATATTATATGAACGTATAATAATAGAACTTTTACATTTGACATCAAGAGTGCAAAAAAAAATCGTAGAGCTGATAATACTCCAGATTATAATATCAACTGAGTAGAACTAAAAAATGTTCGAGGAAATCCTGGATGACTATTTGGAAAGGCTGATTATATAGCATTTGAAGGAGAGAAAGATTGAATTGTATGTAGACGAACTGACATAATTAAACTAATTGATTCTAAGGTAACAAATAAGAGTATAGATAAGTCTAGGTCTTTATATACTTATTATCAAAGAAATGGCCGACAAGATATAGTTGTTAAAGTATTATCTAGTGATTTACGAAACATTGCTAGAATATCATTTATGAAAAATATAGTAACTTAATTATATTTAATATTATCTTAATATGTCAAAGAGTTATAAGGTTCCAGTTTACAAGGATAAAGGTATAAAGAATATTTATCATCGAATTGTTAAAAGAAGAATAAAGAATTACTTAAAAAGTAATTTTTTTAAACTTCAAGATAAAGACTTTGATTGTAATATTCCTAATCCTAGAACAATAGTTAATGATTATAGTTACTGTGATTATATATTTGATGCTAGATTTGGTAAAAATCTAGAAAAATGGAGGTGTAAGCTTTCTAGGAAGTAACAATTTAAAATGTAAATCATAAAAAAATAAGAAAGATATGAGTAGAGTAGTTAAGTATTATTACAGTGCTCCTGTATATCAAGGCACTGTTTCTGTGAATCCTATTATTGAGAAAACTGTTGTTTATGATGTTAAACCATGTCGTAGGTATACTATAGCTGCAGTTTATGATGATAATAGTCATACTATTAAGTTTGGACTTGCAGTATGTCAGCCTGTAGATAACTTTAATAAAGCTATTGGTCGAAAGATTGCTGAGCGTAATGCTTTAGAGAATCCGTTTCATGTTATTGAAAACTTTGGAGGTCGTAGAAATGACTATGCTGATGAAGTCATGAGTATTATGATAGAAAAGGAGAAGAAACTTTTAAAAAGACATAATCCTAAGCTTTTTAATTCCAATTATTTTGTTGAGTAATGGTTGACATCATTTTTAATGGTTATATTAGTATAGAAGATAAAAACAAAGATGCATTTATAGAAGATTTTAATAACTTTCTAGTTTCTAGAGAGGCTGCCTTTAAGGGAACTATAAGAGTTATTGAGTTTGACGATGCTGAAATTATTGATGATTAGAATCTATACTGATGGAAGTTACAAACCAACAACAGACCAAGGGGGTTATGCCTCTATAATTACTGAGGACAACAAAGTAATTAAGATTTTATATCAAGGTTATATACATACTACTAACAATAGAGCAGAATTAATGGGAGTTCTATACTCCTTAGAATATTTTAAGGAACCTAGGAATTTAGAAATATATTCTGATTCAAGTTATATTGTTAGTAGTATTAACAATGGTCATGTATATAGATGAATTGCAGAGCAAGATAATTCAAAGAAGAATATGGATCTATGAGTTAAAATAGTTAATCTATTACACTTTCATAAAGTAAAGTTCTTTTGATTAAAAGGCCACAATAATAATAAATTTAATGAACTTGCAGATTGTTATGCTAATATTGCTGCAACAGTAATCAATCCAAAGGAAGATATTAAACAGAATTAACTATGGAAAAGAAATTAACTTTGAAAAGAGTTGGTAATCATTGGTATCCTTGTGTTAATCACATGAGAGGGTATATTGATGGATTTGACAAAAAAACTGACAGGTACTTATCTATCATTGATGTTTGTGGAAGTGAAGAACTTACAGTAGAGTTTGAGAATCTAGGTATTGAACTTGAGGGTATAAATATTATCTATTTTAATGAACAAGATATTACTAGGTATTTAACTACTGATGATAGTTTTGATCTTAGATTTGTAATTAATAATCATGAATTCACAATATATTCTGATATTTACTGGTTATTAGAAAATCAATTTAACTTTAACTTTCATAAGGAGAGTTATAGGATCCATATTTACTAGATAGCAGAAATGTTTTATACTTTAAATTACCTAATTTATGATAATTAAAAATGAGGCAAATGATCCTGTAGAAAAAAAGGATGTTAGTAGGCGTGAATGCACTTTAAGTGCTGAAATTCAAAAACTACTTCTTCGTCAGCTTAAGCATGAATTGCAAAATCATAATGCGTATATGAATTTTGCAAATTACTTTGGTGTTAGAGGATTTGTTATTCTTGAAGAGTATTACAAACAAAGAGCAGATGAAGAATACTTACATCATTCCTGGATTCGTAAATATTTAAATGAAAACGATGCAGAGTATATTTATCCTACTATTGAGCAGTTTGATAAGAAAGTAGAAGATATGGTAGATCCTTTTAAGATTACCGTAGATCTTGAAATTGAAACTACTCAAATGATTAATGAAATTGTTGATCAGGCAGCTAATGAGGGTGATTGGGCTACTTTCAACTGGTTGAACGGGCATGATAAAGAGACAGGAATGTTAGTGAACGAGCAGGTAGAATTCTGCCTGTCTGCTTAGAAATAAGTAGAATAGAATAAATCAAAAACGGTGAAGGCTGAGATGCTAATACCGTGCTAAACTTAATAGTAATATATTAAGTCAGTGTAACGCATAGGTTTTGAACCTAATTTGTTTGTGAGTCTGAAAAAGAATTTGTATATTTGTACTATGTTTAATTAAAATATTATGATATATGACAAATAACAAACAAATTTATGAAAATAAAATTATGACTTCAAATAGTTCTGGAGATTTTATCATTCTAGAATATATTGATTCATATAATGTAATAATAAAATTTTTACAAACAGGTACTATTATTACTGCTGAACTAGGTAATCTAAAAAAGGGCTCTGTTAAAGATCCTTATTATCCGTCTGTATACAATACAGGTTATTTTGGAGTAGGTCAATATAGTTCTAGGGACAAAAACGGTAAACAAACTCGATGTTATAAAATTTGGAAAGAAATGATTGGAAGATGTTATTGTCCAAAAGTTTCTGAATATAATAACTATGGAGGAAATGGAGTTACTGTTTGTAAAGAATGATTAAATTTTCAGAATTTTGCAGATTGATATTATAATAATTGTTATAACGAATCATTTGTTATAGATAAAGATTTCTTGGTAAAGGGGAATAAAATTTATTCTCCAAATTATTGTTGTTTTATCCCAAAGGAAATTAATACTGCTATTACTTGAAGATTTCAATGTAGAGGTAATACTCCAATAGGAGTCAGAATCAAAAACAATAAAATAATTGCTCAAATTAATTATATGAATAAGAAAAAACATATAGGAACTTTTTCTACAATTGAAGAAGCATTTAGAGCATATAAGAAAGAGAAAGAAACTTGTTTAAAGGAATATGCTAACAAATATAAAAATATACTTCCAAAACAGGTATACAACGCTATATACAATTATAAAATATTAATAACAGATTAGAATAAAATAAACCCACGAGTGATTTACCCTTAACAGATAATGCTGAAGGTGAAAATATATGCTGAGCTTATACAAAATGAAGTATAAGAAGTATAGATAAAAAGCTATACGATAACAAAATTGAGAAGAAGAATCTATTAGCCGTACTGTTCTAGATATAGCAGAAACTGAGGGCTCTTGGCTTAGAAAGGAAAAATCTATTATGAATGCCTATAAGGGAGACATAGACTAATATGTCCATATTAGAGCTCGAACAGCATAACATAATTGTCTACAGAAACGATCCTAATTATATTAAAGCCTGTTTAAATATTGGAATGGGGGTGTTAGCATATGTACCAAAAACTAAATTCAACTCTAGTTTTGGACTAAAAATAGTCTTTAGAGTTAGTAATGTGAATATCTTGCCACCATATCTTCTAAAATTTGATATAAACCTCCTTAGTAATCCTGAGGAATCAGGTTTTTATCTTAGTGATATTAAGTATAAGAATGATTTCTTTTATTGTATTAATATCTTTAACTCTTATAGATATTATATAGAGATTAACAACAAAATATATAATATTTATTCCCTTCCAATTGGAGGGTTTAAAATATAAAAAGTTATGACAATTAATCTTCCTGATACAATTAAAGACCTCTACATAGTTGGAGATGTACATGGAGAATGGAATTCAGTTATACATAACATTCGACAATATAAAATAAAAAATTCAGTATTTATTTTCTGCGGAGATGTGGGAATAGGATTTGAGCGGTTGAAACATTATACAGATCATGTAATTCCTGAATTACATAAAGTATTAAAAAAGTTTAATGATATATTTATTTGGATTAGAGGAAATCACAGTAACCCAAAGTATTACAATAATCAACTTATTAATACTAATTATGTTAAGTGTGTTCCTGACTATACTATAATAAATACTTGTAATCTTAATATTCTTTGTATTGGAGGAGCTACATCTGTAGATAGAATTATTAGGAAGCAAAATGATTCTATTAATATAGTTAGATATATGAAATACCACAATTGTGACTATAAAACAGCAGAACTAAATGCTCCTAAGACGTATTGGGAAGATGAGATTGTTCAATATCGACCTAAAGTTGACGCGAAAATAGATATTATCTGTTCTCATACAGCTCCTTCATTCTGTTTTCCAACAGATAAGGGGAGTATTGTACAAGAATACTCTCAATACGATAATGAATTATTAAAGGATATAGAAGAGGAGAGAGCTGTTATGGATATGGTCTATAATGATTATAAAGATGATATTACTAATTGGTATTACGGACATTTCCATCAAAGCAATACTCAAATTGTAGATAATATCTGTTTTCGATTACTTAACATTGGAGAAACCTGTAGATATTATGACCCCTCAAGCAGTAACAATATATTGTAAAGTCTTAGTTATTCAAGAAGGACAATATACTGAAATAGTTGTTGAAGACCTAAATCGTAATATAACAGACGATTTAAAATATGTTACAATAGTTAGACTTCCAAACTGGGATACTGCTGACACATTTGAAGTTGGTGATATTGGTTATTTACAATTTCAATATGTAGAAGGTGGTATTACTCAATGGTTTAACAAAAATTTAAAAGATTTTGAAGTTTATAATTATAGTAATAATTATTTTATAAATTTCTTTAAACAAAAAGATATATGTAAACAAGACAAATTTGATTTTGAATAGTATGTGTACAGAATTTGGTGAAAAATTGCAAAATGCAATGGATTCTATTGAATCATTAACGTGGAAAGATAAAAGTGGTAACGATGTAAAACTTATGACAGCTCCTGAAGAGGATATTAGGAAATGATATAAGCACTGTTATGAGATGTTATACAATGCATATCCATGGTCCCCTGGCAAATATGTCGTTCGAGAAAATATTCATAAAACATGGGATGCTTGTAATACAGAGTTATTTGTAAGATATCTTTTACATGACTGCGACACTGATATAAAAACAAAGAAAGATATTCTTGACTATATAAATAGTCAAAGATCCTCCCATGAAGAGGATATACTTAATGAATCTATTTCAGTTCTATTTAACGGACTTGAGCCTATTTTTGAAAAGGTAACTGTTAGTCGTCTCATGGATGCTTGTTTTGATAAACTTGATATTTTAAATAAGAAAATGATTACTGATAAGTTTATTTTAGCACAGGGAATCTGGTTAACGGATAATGAAAAAGTTGAGTTAACTGAAGTCGATAGTAATGGTAGAGTACGTAACAGAATGGAAGTAATTAAGGAAAGATTATGTTTGAATCCTGATATTAAACTTCGAGTTAGTCCAACAGGATTATCTTTTTCTGAATTTCGTTCATTAGTTCAGCTTACCTCTTTACCTAAGATAACATCATTGTCAACTATAGCACTAAAGACATTAAGAGATAAAATATTATTATTACTAGATAATGATTTAAATTATCATATAAATAAGTGGAATACTTTAATGTCTAATATTCAACGAGTGGCTGAAGCAAGAAATATTTCATTACCAATATTCGAAAAGACAAGTAAAGAGTAGCTTATTTTTATATCTAATCAATTTTTTGTATCTTTAATGAACCGAGATGAACGTCAGAAATTAGGTATAAGACGCTGAATTGATAGTGGTGGTAGAGGTGTACTTGAATGGGCTACTGGCACAGGTAAAACAAATGGTAGTATAATGGTTATTAAATCGTTATATAAGCATAATCCTAACATCGTAGTATTAGTTGCTGTTCCAACAGATGTTTTGAAAGAACAGTGAAATAGAGAGTTGGCTAAAAACCAACTCTTTTCTATCTGTAAAGTAGAAATATTTAATACTATCATTAAACAGCAATATCAAGTTGACCTATTAGTAGTAGATGAATGTCATTTATCTGCAAGTCCAACGTTTATCAATATCTATAACTGTGTAGAATATAAATATCTTTTAGGATTAACTGCAACCTGAACTCGTCTAGACGGAAGTGAAAAATATCTTGAACAGTTTATGTCCGTTTGTGATACAATTACATTACAAGAAGCGTTAGAAAATAACTGAGTATCTTCATACAGAAAATATAAAGTTCTTCTACATGTTGATATGGAGAAATATTGAGAGTATAATGCTAAATTCCAACAATTATTTGCTTATTTTAATCACGATTTTAAACTGGTGATGGAGCTAGTCAAATCACCCAAAAAAGTGAAAATTTGGGCCCAAAAATATGGGAAAAGTAATAATGCTACAAGAGGTTACTTAGCTCAGTTTATGAAATACTTAAAGCTAAGAAAAACTTTTGTCATGACTCATCCTAAAAAGTTTGAAGTTGCAAATAAAATTCTAGACTTTAGACGAGACAAGAAATGTATATTGTTTACTGCTACTGTAAAAGATGCAGAGCTATTTAAATCCAGAGCTTTAGTATTGCATAGTCAGAAAAAGAAAAAGGAGAATAGGATAATTCTTGAAACATTTAATCAATTAGATATTGCTAATATTGTTTCTCCTAAAGCTTTAGATGCTGGTGTCGATGTTAGAGGATTATCTGTAGGTATAGCTTTAACTTGTAATTCTTCTCAAGTGACTGATTTACAACGTATTGGCCGTGTGATCAGAGCTGAAGAAAATAAAGTTGCAGAGTTTTTTACATTAGTGATTGCAGGTTCTATAGAAGAAACTTGGTATAATAATGCTAATAAAAATCAATCTTATATAACTATTACTGAGGATCAGTTAGCTGTTATATTAAAAGGTGGTGAAATTTCTACTAGACCCAAAAAAGGCATAATAGATATAGAGCATAGATTTTAATTTAAAAGATCTAACGTAATACGTTATGTTTACTTTTAATCGTATTATATGAAGTTAGATACGATTTTAAATATTATGACTAAATATCAGTTAACAGCTGATGAAGTTTTGTTAATATATTTAACTTTTATTGCACAAACGGAGAATGGAAATCCCGAAGAGCATCGTATTTATTTCAAAAAATGATATGACGGCGGTGGTAATAAACGATTAAAAAGTTTATTTAATTCTCTCAAAGATAAAGGTATTATTAAGAAAAATTATAATCCTAATTGTTATGATCCTGATGAAATAGAGTTTAATCAAAACTTTATTAAACAGTATTTCAAATTAACTGGAGAACTAGGACAAGAGTTAATGGATGCATATCCAACAACGTTGTATCTAAATGGTAAGATTGTAAGTTTAAAGAATATTTCTAAGAAATTTAGAGACCTACAAGAATTTTATTTTTGATACGCATCAACTATTGGACATAGTATAAGTAAACATCGAGAAGTATTAGAAATATTAGAATGAGCTAAGATGAACGATCTTATTCATATTCCTATTATTGAATTTGTTGCTTCTTGTAAGTGAAACGAATTTGAAGAAATGAAAATAAAGGGAATACAAGGTAAGACCAGTACTTATGATGTTTATACAACTGCTTAATGAGTTTGGTAGGTGAATTATATTCTAAAATAGAAGATGGGCGAGAAGGTAAAAATATAGGTCTTAAAACAGGACTTTTAAAATTGGATTTTTATACTGGAGGATTTAAAAAGGGTGTATATAAGTTAATATTCAGCAAAAGTAGTGTTGGTAAAACATTAATAATTTCCAACGCAGATATTTGTAAATATAAATAAATTGCGTTATTTTTGTAGTAAAAATTAAAATAATTTTTACTATGATAAACAAAATAATAGAACTAAGAAAACAAAATTTAAATTCATTTGAAATATCCAACAAATTAAATATTTCAAAACAAGCTGTAGATTTAATTCTTTTAGATTTTTATTTTAAGAATGTTAGAAAACATAAAGTAAATGATGTAAAAGTTAAAGAAGCCTTATGTAAATTTCATGAAAATCCTGAAATATCACTTAAATCTGTTTCTAAATTGTGCAATTGTACATCTGCTGCATTAGGTAATTTATTTAAACGATGCGGAATTTATTTATCACATAAAAGTAATAGGATATCATATACGTTTAAATTAAATGATTTAAAAAATATGATTGATTGTTTTAATAACGGTATGTCTCTGAAAGAAATAGGTAAATTATATAATACTCAAGGTTGTGTTATTTCAAAGTTTCTAAAAAAACATAATTTCAACCTAAATCGTAAAACAGTAAATGAATCATTTTTTGATGTAATAGACACAGAAACAAAAGCATATTGATTGGGATTTTTATATGCTGATGGTAATGTTTCTACAAATTCTTACCATATCTCATGTGATTTACATATTGATGATATTGAACATCTAGAAAAATTATATAGTGCCTTAAATATTTTCAGATTACCAAGAACTGATAATAAATTGCAACGATGTAGATTTGCTATTTCTTGTAAACATATTAAAGATGCTCTAATAGAAAAAGGATGTGTTCCAAATAAAAGTTATGTCTTAAAATTTCCTGATGAAAATATTTTTAAATCTAAAGATTTAATAAGACATTTTATTAGAGGATATTTTGATGGTGATGGATGTTTATCTTATGGAGGTAGTAAAAATATTTTTAAACCAAGATGTTGTATTGTTGGAACTAAAAATATTTTACAAAATATAGAAGTATATTCAAATACTTCATGAACATGATATGTTGCAAATAAAACAAGTGATCTAATATTTGATATAAAAAGTAATATAAATAATAGTATTAAATTTTTACAGTGAATTTATGAAAATTCTACAATTTATTTAAATAGGAAATATTATAGATATTTGTGTTTTAAAAATCATAATTTTGCCGTCTCTAAAAGTGATTTTAGAGATAATGATCGGGTAATATCGGAGAAGGCTAAACTATATGTACAGAATAATTATCCAAATTTTGTATATAAGCATGTTAACCCCGAGATAATAAAGTAATTTAACAGTTATTTTATATTGTAACGCATAGGAAATGAACCTGTTATACAGAATATAATTTTCCCAAGAGTATCCGACATCTCAAAGAGATGAAAATATATGCTGAACTTATAGGAAACTATAAGAATTACTTGATAAAAAGCAAGTAAGATAACAAATTGAAAAGCTCTTTTGTTATATATACAGATATATATCGTATTTTAAAAGATTATCCAGATAAAGATATAATTATAGTTTATTTTTCTCTTGAACTAAGTGCTAATACATTGTTGGCGAAATTATTAAGCTTATATTTATATGAAACTTATGGTATTGAAGTTACATATATGCAATTAATGTCATTTACTAATAAGTTACCAGATGATATACATAAGTATGTAATTGAAGCTCGTGAGTGATTAGAATCTATAAGTCATAAGTTTATTATATATGATAAACAGCTCTCTGCAGATTCTTTTTATGCAGAAATGATGGAACTCCACAAAAGTTTAGGAACCTTTCAAAAAAGTCCTAATGGAAAAAGAACTATATATACCCCAAATAATCCTAATCAAATAGTTAATGTTGTTATTGATCATTTACTTTTAGTAAATCCTCAAAAAGGGAGAACTAAAAAAGAAGAAATGGATCTTATATCAACTTATTGTGTCAGATTTAGAGAACTATGTCAGACTAGTTTTGATATTATAATGCAAGAAAATAGAAATAGTACAACTATGGATAGGAGAAAAGCTGGTATGGAAGAGCCTACTGCGGATGAAATTCAACAGTCAGGTGAACCATTACAAGCTGCTGATATTTGTATTGCATTATTTAGTCCATTTAAAACCCAACTAAAAAGTTATAGAGGATATAAAATAATGGATGATAACGAAGGATATGGTTTACAAGATATTTGTAGATCTATTATTATTCTTAAAAATAGATATGGTATTTCTAATAGAATTATCATGTCTGCTTTCAAAGGTAGTATTGGTATGTTCTATCCTTTACCTAAATCTGATGAAATAAATTATGAAGATTATCTTTCATGAAGAGAAAAAGAAATAAAAGATGCAACTGTAAAAGATACAGAAGTAAAAGATATCAGAAATAAAAATAAATTTAGTTTTTAAATATGGCTATTGAATTACCAAAAAGTAAAATTCCAGCATCTATACAAGACCCTAGGTACTTGATTCTCTATGGATTGCCAAAGTGCGGGAAGACTACAACTCTTTCAATTCTTGATAACAATCTAATTATCGATTGTGAGTCAGGAACTGATTACATCGATGCACTTAAGATTAAAGTAAATACAGTTAAAGAAATTAAAGAGGTCTGTAAAGCAATTATCGATGCAGGGAAGCCTTATAAGTACATAACGATTGATACTATTACTGCTCTAGAGGAAATGGTAAAACCTCTAGCTTTGAATTTATATAAGGCTTCTCCTGTGTATAGTGATAAATACGCCGATGTTACGGATGTAACTCATCTCCCTTCTGGTCAGGGATATATATGGACGCGCTTAGCCTTAGAAAAGATTATTGATATGGTATCAAAATGTGCTCCAAATATCATCTTATGTGGCCATGTAAAAGATATATCATTGAACGAGGGACTTGAAGGTAGTGTAAAAGATCTTGATCTTGTTGGAAAAACAAAACGAATTCTTTCCGCTAAGTCAGATGGTATTGGGTTCTGTCATAGAGATCTAGATGGTAATTTATGTGTTAATTTTGGAAACAATGGTGAAATCTTAACTGGGTCTCGATGCAAACATTTAGCTGGTAAAGATATTATTATTGCTGAACGTAAAGAAGATGGAACATTTGTACCACATTGGGAACGTATTTACCCATCTCTTGTAAAATAGAAATTTTATGTTAAAAATATCTTTTGATTTTGATATAGAATCACAGGCCGTTACTAACGTTAAGGTAGTAGATCTACCTTCTAAGTATGATAACATAAACTTACCAGTTGTTGAAGTTGGAGATAGTAGATTAATTATCTCCCCTAAAGCAATAGAACTTATGTCAGTCAAATATGGAGATAGAATTGCTGTGAATTATATTCAAAAAAATAATGAAATTACAATTCCTGTAATTGGTAAAGCGGAAGCTTTTGCTGGTCCAAATGCTGGTAATAAAGTAAGCAAGAACAATACTGTGTCTTTTAAGGGAACACAGAAAACAATCTTAACTAAATATGGTCAGTTGTTTAAAATTAAGGAGTATAAACCTGGGATGTTTAGAATGGATCCAATTAACGAGGCAGACCTCATCCCCGCTGATCTTAGTTTAATTACTGAAAATAATGAATTAACTTTAATTTAATAATAATATGAGTATGTTTAATATGGGTGGCGTCAAGGACGCTAAGGTAGTATCTAATAATTTCCTTCATGCTGGAATTCACAATGTAATCTTTAAAGGAATTGATAAAGCGGATGGATTTAATGCAATTGAACTTCGTTTTGAGGCAGTAGATGGTAGTGGTATTCACAATGAACGAATTTTCGAACCCCGCTCAGAAGAAAGAACCCAAAGTCAATATGGTACAAATCCATCTGAATCTGAGCAGTTTATGTGTAAAATCAAGCAAGTAATTGATGCTCTTGATCCTGAACTTGCACATAAGATTGAAGCAGATGGAGATAAGTTTGCTGCTCCAGATTTTGACTCCTTCATTGCTCTTCTTAAGAAATATCTTGATAAGAAAGTTGGAACTCAGACACAAATTAAGCTTGTGCCAACTACTGGGAACTTTGTAGGTTTTCCTGGGTTTGTAGCACGTCTCAGTAAGGATAACGCAATTTATATGACTACAAAAATAATTGGTCATGATCTTGTATTAACCGCAAAAGAAAAAACAGCTATTGACAGTGCAGCAAGTGCAAAGCCTACTGATATGCGCCAACGTAATAATGAACTTGATGATCTGCGTGAATACTTTTCTCCTCAAGAAGATAGTATGAACAATGACGACAGTGATCTGCCTTTCTAATAATAAATAAGTTATAGTTATATGACGCATGTACAAGCATATCTTCTTCGTTACTGAAAGAAGTATGCTTGTACATTATATTATAAATAATCGTAAACTTATGTATAAAGAGGTAAGATATGGAATACAAGTTTCCTGCTGTTATAACTAGAGATTTAATTGAATCTAAGGTTTCTCAAGAAACATTAATGTATACTTATTATGGGCAACCTGTAAAAAAGGGTCTTTTTAGGTCTAAAGTAAGAAACGATTCAAAACCTACTGTAGCATATTATAAAAATCGCATGGGTAGGATTATTATAAAAGACTTTGGAAGTAATTATTGCGGAGATTGAGTATATGTGGTTATGAATAAATATGGCTGTGGGTATTATAAGGCATTAAACATAGTTGCAAGTGATATAGGTTTAATTCCCAGACAAAATAATATACCGCAGGAGATTAAGTATTCTAATACAAAACTTGAAGATACTACTGATGCTATTATTCAAGTTGAAATAAAAGATTTCGAACAATATGAGTTAGATTGATGGGCTAAGTTTGGTATTGATTTGCGAACACTAAACAAGTTCAAGGTATTTTCTTGTAAAAATGTATTCCTTAATAATAATTTGTTTCATTTGTTTAAAGATAAACAATTAGTATTTGGATATTATGGAGGTATAAGAGAAGATATTGAACGTTGACGGATTTATTTCCCTAATAATAGAAAATATAAATTTATATCTAATTGAAAATCACTAAGACTACAAGGATCTCACATGTTACCAAAAATGGGAGAATATCTTGTTGTTACTAAGTCATTAAAAGATGTAATGACATTGTATAATTTAGGAATTCCCGCAATAGCCCCAATATCAGAAAATTGTTTCTTATCTGAGGCTCAATATCATCGTCTTAAAGAAAGATTTAAACATATAATCTTATTATATGATAATGATCGTCCAGGATTGAGAGCAATGATATCTATTAAAAAGAAATTCCCTGAAGTTATTCCAATATGAATACCTTGAGAATATAAAGCTAAAGATATATCTGACTTTTATGCCAAATATAAACATGATAAAACTGTTAGTCTAATTGAAAGCGCAAAAGAATATATTAAAGGAAAATCAGAGGGGGAAAGAGAAGAAATCAAGAAATTTAAAGAGGAATAGAGCTAGAGGAAATGCTTATGAGGTACAGATAGCAAAAGAGTTACGAGACCTTGGTTTTACAGGTGTTGTTACCTCTAGATCAGAAAGTAAAAGTATGGATGATAGAAAGGTTGATTTAGTTGATGTTGAAAATAAACTATTTTTTAATCCTCAGTTAAAAGCAACTATTAATACTCCAGATTATTTTGGAATTTTAAACTCATGTCCTTTTAAAGATAAACCATTTGTTATCTTTTGAAAAAAAATTAAACCAACAGAGTCTACATTTAGGTCAGTTGGAGAAGTGGTTATAATACCGAAAGATTTTTTTTATGAATTAATTAAGAAATATGGAAACTTGTAAAGTAGAATTTATTCACAGCACAGGACAGAAAATCGTTCTAGATTTTAGTCTAGACGATAAAGGAAACTTGGACTATAAACCTTCCTTTGAACCAAAAATCACAGATTTAAAAGCAAATTTAGGTCTTTCTGCGAGACTATGCGAGCTATTTTTAACTGCTTTAGTTAATATGAATAAAACAGGAGATACAAAGATAGAAGATGATAGACCAAAAAGGAAACTTGAAAGTTAAATATAATTTAGTTTCACAATATAAAGTAGAAGAAGCTAACAAAGTTCTTATGGGTATTTCTAATAATAAGTACCACTTTATAAAACATTATGACAGTTAATTTAAATGATATAAAACTATCTCCTAATTTAGAAAGTGTCCATCGTGAGAAAATGTCTGATGAGGAATATTTTTCAAGTAAATATACCAACTATATATCAAATTCTTGTTTAAAGTTGATTAATCCTAATCAAAATGGGTCTCCAAGCAAATATAAAGAAGGATTTACTGGAGAAACCACAATATCATTAAGTATTGGCAGTGCAATCCATGAACTACTACTCCAGAAAGATATCTTTACTTTAGGCCCAGACATAGGTAAACCCTCAGCTAAGTTAGGACTGGTAATCGATGAAATATTTAAGCTACGAAAAAAGAATCTACCTATATATAGTGCTATAGTAGAAGCTTGTGGAAAGATACATTATTATGAATTAAGCTTAACCCCTTCTAGAATAAAAAGTATTATTAAAGATGGGTTTAGATATTACTATAATCTTAAACTTATAACAGATAATAATACTATTATTCTATCATCTAAGGATCGAGATACAGTAGAAAAGTGTATTAATAATCTTAATTCTAATAGACAAGTAAATAATCTATTATATCCTACTGATATCTTTGGAGATGCTATTGAAACATATAATGAGGAAGCATTCTTTATTGATATAAACGCATCTTATAATGGTAATCAACATACTCTTAAGCTTAAAATGAAAGCTGATAATTGAACAATTGATCTTGAAAATAAAATTATCACCTTAAATGATTTAAAAACAACAGGTCATTTATTATATCAATTTATGGAACCTGGTGGATCATTTGAAATATTTTCTTATTCAAGACAATTCGCATATTATATTTGAGTTCTACTTAGATATTGTGAAAAAAAGTATGGATACAATTCAGAAGAATGAACTGTAAAATGTAATGTTATTGTTGTTGAAACTACATCTACTAATAGTGTTGGAGTATACCCAATTAACAAGGAGGTACTAGAACAAGGGCGTAAAGAATTTTGTAAACTTCTTAAGATGGTTGCATATTGTGAGATGAATTATTATTCCGATGATATTATATTTGTTTAGTATGCAGAAGATAGAAATTCAAGCTCACTCCTTAGAGGAGGCAAAACTTATAGCTTTTCAAGCAGGTATTACCGTAGTACAAGATGCTACAAAAAATTGGAAGAAAGCAGGCTCTCCTATACTTACGAAAGACTTAAATATATACGCCGCAGATTTTTTAGAGGAAAAGGGTATGTTTGATTTTAAAGGAGCAGGTATAATTATTACCGTTACTTCTGGAGTTGAAGATACTAGAAAAAATCCTTTTAAAATTAACAGTGTCCGTAGAAAAGGTCGTTGTAAACTTAAGCGGGTTATAGAAATTCGAACTCAAAAAGATAATCAACTCTTAGGAACTGCTAGTAATAAAACAGAAGCAATAGAGTTATCAAAAGAACTAATAAAGAAGTGTCAAGAGAATATATATGGGAAAACAGTGTACTATTCTAGTGATATTGATTTTGAGATGGAATATACTCCTTCAGTACGAACTCAATTAGGTCAGTATATTGTGTTTGGAGTAGATGAAGCAGATGTGAGAATAAGTAAAAGAAAAAATAGAGAGTTTGAATAAATTATTAATTAAGTATATAATATATGACTGTTGAAGAATGGCTTAATAATGATCAATTAGGAATTGATATTTGAAATAAAAAGTATAGATATAATAATGAGTCTTTAGACGAGTGGTTTGATAGAGTTAGTGGTGGAAATGAAGAACTAAGAAAGTTAATTGTTGCTAAAAAGTTCTTATTTGGAGGAAGAACTCTATCAAACAGACAAACAGACAGACAGGCTTCGTACTCAAATTGCTACTCGTCTGGTAAAATTGCAGATAATCTTGATGATATTCTTCAAACAGCAAAAAATATAGGATTAACGTTCAAAGCTCAGGGAGGTCAAGGATTATCTTTATCTGATATTCGTCCAAAAGGATCAAAACTTTCTTCAGGATATGAAACAGATGGTATTGTTCCATTTATGGAGATATTTAATACTGTAACTGCTTCTGTTTCTCAGGGTGGATCACGTAAAGGCGCATTAATGATGTCTCTTTCAGCAGATCATCCACAAATAAAAGATTTCATAACTATTAAAAGCAATCTTGGAAAGATCAATAATGCAAACCTTTCTGTGGAAGTTGATGATAACTTTATGAATGCCGTAGATAAGTTTTATGAGACAGGAGAAGTTATAACCCTTCATATTAAATCTAAGTTTAAGGGATATCCTGATTATGATATAACTCCAATTGAAATTTATAAACTTATGATGAAAAATGCATATGAACATGCAGAGCCTGGAGTCATGTTTATGAATAGATTCAGAAATTATAATTTGATGGAGTATATTACTGAGTATCAAATAGATACTAGTAATCCATGTGGTAGTAAATGGCTGGTTATCAGTTAGTTGTATTGTTTGCCTCATGTAAAAAATTGGGTAAAATCGGTGAAGTCTAAACAAATTATTGCATGATAATACCGAGATAATTTCATAGATTACGAATAGGCTATGAAACATTGTAACGCATAGTGGATGAATAAATATAATTCCACCAAGAGTGCCCAACACTTTATAGTGAAAATATATGCTAAACTGGTCTGAATTGACAGACGTATCTCTAATGGCAATAAAGAGTATGAAGGAAACTTCCAGAATATCTAGATAAAAAGCTAAATAGGTAATATATAGGAACAACCTTTGCCAAAAAATATGTCCTGTAACTTATCCTCAATAAATCTATCTGAATATGTAAAAGATCCTTTTACAAAATTTGCAACAGTTAATTATTCTGAACTAGTTTCAGATATAAAGATTATTGTTAGGGAAATGGATAGGATTATAGATGAAAATCTTCATAACCACCCTCTTAAGGAACAACAAGAACAAATTGCTAAATACCGAAACCTTGGCATAGGAATTATGGGACTTCATGATATGTTTATAAAATTGAATATTAAATATGGAAGCCTAGAGTCGATAAAACTTGCAGAAAATATTATGAGACTTATTTTCAGAAATTCTGTATTTACCTCATATGATCTTGCTAAAGAACTTGGAACATTTCCTGGCTATTCAGACAAGGTATTTGAATCTAGTATAATGAAAGAAGCCTTTTCAAGCGATGAACTTGAAAAAATGAAAAAATTTGGTCTTAGAAACTGTTCACTACTTTCGATAGCACCAACTGGGTCAATTTCAACTATGCTTGGAGTATCGGGCGGTTTGGAACCCCTGTTTATGAAGAAATTTCAGAGAAAAACAGTATCTCTTAATAAAGAAGAAAAGGTATATGATGTTTATGCTAAAATTGTAAAAGAATATCTTGATTCTGTTCCTAATTCTTCTATAGATGATGATATTCTTGTAACAGCATATGATATTGATTCATATGATCGTATAAAGCTTCAAGCAGCATTACAAAAGTATATTGATACAGCAATAAGTTCTACAATTAATCTTAAGAAAGATACATCACAAGAATATGTAGAAAAATTATATTTAGCTGGATGGAAAGCTGGTTTAAAAGGGTTAACGATATTTAGGGAAAATAGTAGACCAGCTATTATGGGGGAATCTATTAAAGTTGAAGAAGAAAAACAATCTTTCAAATTTGATTCCATTGCACCAGTTTCACGCAAAACACTTGGTACAACACATGGTGCAACTTTTTGTAAAAAATGTGCATGTGGAACATTATATATAACTTGCAATAAGGATAATAAGGGTAATCTTGTAGAAGTGTTCACACATACATCTAAAGGTGGTATCTGTCAAGCTAACATGAATGCTGTAACAAGATTAATTTCTCTTAATCTTAGAAGTGGTGTTAAAGTCGATGAGATAATTGATCAGATAAGAGGAATTAATTGTCCTGCTTGTAGTACATGTAAGGCTAGAAAAATTAATATTGATGGTTTGTCATGCCCAGATATTATATCAAGAGTAATTACAGAAGCTATAAAAGATAATGTAAAAATTCCTCAAAAAGAGCAGATTAGTGTTCCAGATACAAAACCTTCAATAAATGCCAATCATGATAATAAAAACGTATGTCCAGAATGTAGGGAACCATTGGTTGCTACTTCAGGATGTGTAAGCTGCATGTCCTGTGGCTGAAGTCGTTGTAACTAATATCTTATTTAAAATATGAGCATGGAAACATATAGAATTAAGAATTTAGAATTTAAGCCATGTACATATATTGGAGAATTACCTAAACATATCTCGTTTGAAATTGTAAAGTATTATCCAAATAGTTATTATGGTACTGAGGCAAATTTTGAAAAACAGGGTGAATTTTATTTAGACGGAACTCATTCTATTAGAGTACACAAAAGCTGTTTTAAGTTAAAGGAAAATTGTTATACTATATTAATTTTCAGATATAACGAACATGATAATGATTATACAGCAGAATTTGTATGTGATAGATATCTTGATTTAAATGATGATGAGTGGGACACGTTACATGAAATACTATCTGTTGTAAATAAATATTTAAATAAACACATATATGAAGATTAAAGTTAAAGAAATTACTGAAGGAAGTAAATTTGAGATTATTGAAAAAGGAGATTGGATTGATCTCTATGCAGCCGAAGATGTAGAACTTATAGCACCGCAAGCTGGGGTACAATATGAGTTAAATGGTAAGCGATTTAGAGATGTATCGTTTGATAGTTGTCTTATACGACTCGGATTTGCTATGATTCTTCCAAAAGGATTTGAGGCTCATATAGTACCTCGAAGCAGTACATTTAAGAATTTTAAAATAGTTCAATCTAATTCCCTTGGAATTATCGATAATACTTACTCTGGAAATGATGATGAATGGAAATTTCCTGCAATTTCTTTAGAACGTACTGTTATTAAAAAGGGAGATCGTATTTGTCAATTTAGAATTCAACTAAGTCAGAAGGCTACTATTTGGCAAAAAATTAAGTGGTTATTTACTTCTAAAATCAAGTTTGAATGGGTTGATAATTTAGATTCCTATTCTCGTGGTGGATTTGGATCAACAGGTAAGTAATGAATTATGATATAAATAAATTAGAAAAAGAATACAAAGTCAGATTGGACGATGCTCAAAGAAAAGCATTATCCGATTTGACTTCTTTTATAACTAGTGATGAACACTGCATTTGTTTAACTGGGTCAGCGGGAACTTCTAAAAGTATGATTGCTAGTATGTTATATGACATATTAGCTGATAACGGATACTGAACTGCTTTTATTGCTCCAACAAATAAGGCAAAATTAGTATTAGAATCAAAAGGAATGAAAGGAAGAGAAGCTTTAACAATACATTCTCTACTAAATCTTAGACCTAATTTAAATGTATTAAATTTTGATGCTTCACAATTAGAATTTAAATTTTTAGATACTTCTTTCAAAAGATCACATCAAGTGTATAAATATGATGTTCTTATTGTAGATGAGTGTAGTATGATTAATAGTGATCTATATGATTTACTATTAAAAGAATATAAGTCATCAAAGATAGTATTTGTAGGAGATCCTAAACAGCTTTATTCTGTAAAAGAAAATAAACCTTCTAAAGCATTTAGTAATAGAACAATTTATCTAAATAAGATATATAGACAAAAAGAAAGTTGTTTATCTAAAGTATTAAATTATTTAAGAGAAAAGCCATTATATAAATTTAAAAGCATTTCTGATGATTATTCTAATATTACAGTATGTAACAATATTGTACAAATGCTTAAAAAGTATAGTTATTTATTTAAAATATCTAAAGATTTTAGTGATTCTAATTTAATAAAATTAGTTTCTTATACTAATAATAGAATTAACGCATTAAATAAATTAATTAGAGAATATTTAGGATATAAAGAAGAATTTGTTGTTGGAGAAGTTCTAACAGGTTATGACACAACTAACTATTTAGGATTAAAAATAGAAAATTCTCGTGATTATATTATAACATCAGTAAATAAAACTAAGTATTTAGAATTAAATGCTTGGGAATTAGGGTTAAAATCAGATGATTCTACTTTTAAAGTAATAGTATTATCTAAAGATAATTCAGAAAAAAATATTAATAATCTAGCTTATAGGTTAGAAGGACTTAGGTTATCTGCGGTTAATGCTGATAAGAATAATGTATATAAAAAAAGAGTTAATGCTTTATGGAGTAAATATTATGATTTATCAGAATCATTTTTAACTACTTTTGATCTAAGATACGATAATAGGATAATTAAACGTAAATCACTAGATTATGGATATTGTATATCAACTCATAAATCACAGTCATCTCAATATTCTATTGTAATGATAGATATGGAGAATATCTGGAGATGTACAAATAAAGAAGAACTTCGGCAGTTACAATATGTAGCCTGTAGTCGTACTACAAGTGATTTAATTATATACCAAAAGGATGATAATACTTAATACTAATTTATTTAAGAGATACTGCAAGGACGAAATCAGATATAAAGCTAGTAATAATTAAATATTTTAATTATACTACCGCAGATAAGCCTATTCCTAACTACTTATTATGAAAACTTTAAGATATAAAATTGATATATAATGAAACATAAATTAACCAGAGAAGATTTGTTAGCTATAATAGTATGCATTCAAAAAACACGGTTTGTAGATTCTAAGTGCTCTAAAGATTTAATAGAAATAAAACAACTAGCTTGTGGTACTGTATGTATTTTATTGGAACTATACTTTGGAGAATACAACTCTGAGTTAATATGGTTGTATGCTATAGATTCAGATAAAAACAAGTTCTCTACATTTAATGAGCTATATGATTACCTTTCTGACCCTAATTCTGAATTAGTTTCAGATGTAGCATCATCATTAGATGAATTACTTGAAAATCATTCGGAGAATAAGATGTTTTTAGATTTTAAAAAATGTGTAGATGAAATACCTTCATAGATTAAAATATAAAATAAATAGGATACTTAGAATTCCTAAGTGTGTCTACTTGTGTATTAGATTTCCTTTTTTATACCCTAGAAATAGATTTACAGACAAACATCAAGTAAGTCCTAATTGGCTTGTGAAATTAAGTAATAAATATTACAAAAAAGCTTATACTGAAATTAATTTATCATATAAATTTTATAAAGACCCTAAAGAATGCACTGAATTTAATTCTATCATTAGAGATGTTGGTAAATATAATTTCAATGTTAACTTAACCCCTTCTGGTATATTAAAATTTGAAAGTACATACATTGATTCGCCGCTTGAATTTAATCTTCAGAAACATGTTGGAAAGGGCTTTACTATTACTGGTATAACTACTTCTACTAATATATTTACTAATAATCCATATATTATATATCATGTTCATAAAAATAAGATAACAAAGTATAATTATGGATTTGCTTTTAAAACACTCAAAATTTGCGTAGATAAGTTCTATAAGAAAGTGTACAATTCTATTATTTTTATTTGGGATAATATTATAAACAGAATCTGTTTCATCCCTACATCTACAGAACTAGATGCTATGCCTACTGGGTGGAGGAAAGCTTTTGGTATACAGATGTGTAAGGATCTGAAGAAAGTTCTCAAAAAGCATAATTACCTATATAAGTATAGGATTATGCAGATTAAGGAGAAGTTTGGGGTGCTTGCTTGGTATTCTAATGGTTCTCCAAATGGTTGTGAATATCCTATCATTAATACGTACGAAGAACTTTCAGAAAGAACATGTATATGTTGTGGGGCCAAAGCTAAATATATAACTAGAGGCTGGATTAGCCCTTATTGTAAAAAATGTGTACCAAAAGATGAAGTATCAGATGAAATCAAGTACTAGTAAAGATGTTAATGGATCCTGGTAAAATTGAAGCTTATAAACTTAAGTTAGTAGTATTCTTAATATGGAGCCGAAGAACTTAATAAAGTACTATAGATATATGAATAATATGTTAACAAACGAACAAATACTTACTATTTTAAACACCTGAACTGTTGAAGAAGGTTATATTAGATATAGAGATATGAGTATAATTCTAAGAAAAAATAAAGTTTACTCTATAGAATTTTCTCTTATGTTAGATGAAAATAAAGAATATATACCAAATGTTTATTTATCACTATATAAAAGAATAGATAACCGTAATACTATTATTTTTACCTACCTCATCCCAGATGAAATTAAATTAAAAGTTGTAGGTTTAGTAACTATAAAGGTTGAGGATTATGTTAAAAAGAATATTGAAGATATTTTAGCAGTTCCTGGAGAATTTGATGCATTAGTATAATGACTAAAGAAGAAATAAGGCAACTAAAAGAGAACAAGGATATCAAATTTATATATAAGATTCCTTGTTCTTTTTATGAAGAAGGTTATGAATATATTGTTGTTGGAGATAATATAACTTCTAAAAATGATAATGTTACATTCTTTAGCTTAGATGATTGATTTTTAAGAATGAAATCTGGTAGTTTGTTACCGTATGTATGTTCTATTCTTTCTAAATCAGGTAAGATTAAAGAATATGTAAATATTTATGAAAAACCTGATATTATTAAACTTAGAAGATATATTATTGCCAGGGTAACTTATTTACAAGGTATAAATAAGGATTTACCTAATATAGATATGGATATTACCAGAGAATGTTTATGGGGAATTCAGATTATCAAAGAATCTAAAGTAAATAGAATTGACGTTTTCAAAGGAAAAATTGTTAATCCTCTTAAAGATTTTATAACGATTTCTGAGCCTATATACAAAATGTGGAAAGAGTGTAATGAAAGACGAGAATAAGATATTATTAGTACTTGTTGGACCTCCAGCATCTGGTAAAACCTATTTTGCAAAAGAATTTGTGAAAGATAAGAGTACTTGGATTAGAATAAATCGGGATGATATTAGATTAATGTGTGGAGATTATTGGGTACCTTCTAGAGAAAAGTTAATTAGTATCTATGAAAAACTAATGATTGAAGAGGCTTTAACTAATGGATATAATGTAGTTATTGATGCCACTAATCTTAATCCTAAAACTAAGGCTAAATGGGAAGAAATAGCGTCTAAATTCAATGCAAATATTCAATATAAGGAAATAGTTATCCCATACTATGAAGCTATTAAAAGGGATAAAAATAGGGATTTACAGGTAGGAGAAGATACAATTCGAATGTTTTATCGGAAATATTATCCTGAGCTACTAAAACAAGAATTAGACGAAATATAATATGAAATATATACTTATTGAGTGGCCTGAAGTTCAAGAATTAATGAGTTATGATGATTTTGATTGTCATGCGCATCTTGTTAATGATGAAGGTTGAATTGATCAGTATGGCCCTTCTTCATACTTTGTAGAAGAGGATTGATTAAAAAAGTTAAAGAAATGTTAAGAATATATAATATTTATATCCAGATATACAATAAATTGTGTTTACTCAATAATATAGTTCTACAGGAAAATTTATTGTATTTAACACTAATACTACAATCTTATGTCCACTAGATCTAGAATAGGAATGATAAATCCATATGGTAGTGTTAGTTCAATTTATTGTCATTTTGATGGATATCCAGAAGGTGTTGGGAAAACTCTACATGATAATTGGAATGATATAAACGATATTATTGAACTAATTGCTAATGGAGATATATCTTGTTTAGGAACAGATTTAGATACAACAAGTTTTTATGCAGATGGATCTGGCGCAATTATATCTCCAACTGAAGAAGATTACTATAATTTAGATCCAATAATGATTGAGTATCATTATTTATATAAAAATGGAGAATGGATATGTAAAGAGGTAAACCTTAAGGAACGTTTTAATGAAAGCTCGAGTTAAGAATTTTGATGTAGAGGTAGAACCTATGACTAAATATGAATTTTATGATAGAATTAAGAAAATTCAGTTACAACATCCTGAAAATAAATGAGTCAAAGGTTATTATATTAACTGGAATGGATATGAATTCTGGTTAATGGAAGAAAATTTTAATAAATTATATGAAATAATAGAATGTTAATCCGAGGTAAAACTGTATATGTTTATGATATTGAGATATTTCCAAATGTATTTCACTGTACAGTAAAAAATTCTGAAACTAAAGAACGTCTCTTATTTGAAATATCTGAAAGAAGAAATGATTTAACTAAACTTGTTGACTTCTTCTGAACAATTCGAGATCAATCTCAAAAAGAAATTTGAGAGAAAAATTATACTACAGATCTTCAATTTAATACCGATAAGATATTTTGTGGATAAAGCAAGAAATTAAAAATATTAATTGTATCTTTGTACTGTAAACAATAAAACATACAGTATGAAAACTAAAACAAACGATCAATTTATATTTGATGCAAATAAAATTCATTGCAACAGATATAGTTATTCTAAAACTAATTATAAAACAAATAAAGATAAAGTGTGTATTATATGTAATAGGCACGGTGAATTCTGACAAACTCCGTCAAACCATTTAAAAGGGCAAGGTTGTCCAAAATGTGCTCATGAATATGTTAATAATTTAAAAGTTATTAGTACTAAAGAGTATATTAAACGGGCAAATAAAAAGCATAATAATTATTATGATTATTCAAAAACTAATTATAGTGGATTTGATTCTAATGTAATTATTACTTGTCCTATCCATGGAGATTTTACTATTAATGCACATGTTCATGTTAGTAATGGACAAGGCTGTCCAAAGTGTGGGCACGATAATAGAGTAAAGAAAAAATTATCTACAACAAACAAATTTATACAAAAGGCAAAAGTTATTCATAATAATTATTATGATTATTCTAAAGTACAATATATAAATGCTAAAACGAACATTTGTATTATTTGCCCAAAACATGGAGAATTTTTACAAACTCCTAATAAACATTTACAAGGACATAAATGTCAATATTGTAAACAGTCACAAGGAGAAATGTTAGTTACTAGAATATTAACTGAATTAAAAATACCGTTTAAGACAGAAGTATCTTTTAAATCAGACTTATTTAACAGAATCTTTAGAATTGACTTTGTAATTGATTTAGATAAAGAGACGTATTTCATTGAATATAATGGAATGCAACATTATTATATTTCAGAACAATTTGGAGGCAAAGATGCATTTCGAAAGCAGTTAATGCGAGATAAACAATTGAGACTCTTTACTAAAATTAACAATTTTCATTTGTTAGAGATTAAGTATAATATAGACGAAGATACAGTTAAGCAATATATTAAAGATTTCTTAAATGTCCCTGCTAATAATGCAGAAAATCGGGTGAATTGCTGGAAACTCCTAACGTAAAGACGAGGACAATCAGCAGCGAAGCTACAGAAGCACAATAAGTATGTAGAACGTTCAACGACTAATTATTGAGTAGTGCAAACAATAATATAAACACGAGCGCCCGACATCTTTTTAAGATGATGATATAGTCTGAACTATATAGTAATATATAGAATTATGAGATAAAAGCTCATAAGATAACAAAATTGATAATAACTTACATTATGATAATCCAATAATTAATTATATTATTGATTATCATAAAAAAATGGAAACTCTTGATACTTATACAATCTGTACTTCATTATATAAATTGAGTAATGAAATAATTCGTTCTACAGATGGTAATTTTACGTCTTGAAGTAAGTGGAAATATAAAATCTATTTTGAAACTCTTGATTTACTTACAATGTTATATTCTCAAAAGTTGAGAGTAGGGTTAAAGGAGATGCAAGTAACTATGCAGTTTCGAAATGTTCAAGAATATGAAGGCGATTTCCAAGATTATCTTCCTGTATCTGAAATTCCTAAAATGATAGAATATAATATTAATGATGTTGATTCTACTGAGGAATTATTAAATAGATGTAAAAAGGATATTGATTTACGTATAGCTATTGAAGATGAGTATGGAGTAAAGGTACTTAATAAAGATGGAGTTAATATTGGAATGAAAATTATTACTCAAAAGTATCTTGAAAAAACAGGACAAACCTGGAATCAAATTAAAGATTTGAGGTCACCTTGCGATTTAATTCCATTAAATGAGGTTATTTTACCTTTTATTGAGTTTGAATCACCTATACTTAAAAGTGTATTAGCTGATATGAAAAAGCAAACAGTTTCTCCTGGACGTAAAGGATATGAGAAACATTTTATATTTGATGAATTAGAATATACTGTTGGAGTTGGAGGTATTCATAGTGTTAATAAACCTGAGGAAATTATACCTACAAAAGATGAAATGCTTATTGATATAGATGTTGCGTTAATAT